>ERZ795059.2088-NODE-2088-length-21218-cov-6.170722_pt1 | contig 21218 bp, 24 predicted proteins | sample MGYA00375143_ERZ795059 | MGnify/ENA primary metagenome ERZ795059 (study PRJEB30188, sample SAMN05720168) | activated sludge metagenome | isolation source: Anaerobic digester | place: USA | collected 2015-01-07 ... | reverse complement strand
GTGGAACGATCCGGCCCCGACGCCGTCGACCATCGAGATCATCCGGGTCGTCGATCGCGTGGTCTCCGCCGCGCGCGAGGCAGGCATCCACCCCGTCGAGCAGGTCGGCCGTATCCAGACGCAGGCCGGGATCCTCGCCGACAAGATCGTCGGGCCGAAGACCTGGGAGATCCTCTCCCGCTAGGGAGCGGCTTTCTCTGGGCGAGACCAGGGGATGTCTCGAGCAGCACGTCGAAGCTCCTCCGGCGCGTTTGAATAGGCTTCCAGAAGCCTCTGCAACGTGATGCTCCCGTCCGCTTGCTCGAGCCGCATCTTCTCGAGCAGCTCGATCGGCTCCCCTGCGATCGCGCTCAGCCCGTACAGGTTGACGATCTCGAGGCGAAGAATCGCGTCGATGACCGCAGCCATCGTCTTCCTTCGGATCGCGACGTACTGCGGGCGAAGGGCGCGCTCGACGTCGTCTGAAATCTCTCCATCGAAGTAGAACTCTCCGCACTTCTCGCAGATCGGCGCCTCGGTGCCAGCTGGGATCGGAAGCGAGACGCCCATGCCCATTCTCCAAAGCGTAGAGGAGCCTTCTGACGCGACGCTGATCGTCACCTTTCCTCCGCATTCTGCACAGCGAAACAGACTGTTTGACATCGCGCCTCCATAACACCGAGGGCCATCGAGAACAACGCAGAGGTCGGTGGTGCAGGCCGTTTCTGTCGAGCGCGATGGCTGGTATCCTCCGCTCATAGGAGCCTGCTTTGAACAAACTCGCGCAATGGACGATGAGCAAGTCTCGAGGACCGCGGCAAGAGCCAGACGCGGTCGTCAAATTCACTCCGCCGCTGATCCCCAGCAAGGTCTCTGCTCCGGGATACTGGTCGCATCGAGGAGGCGTTCCGGTCGTCTACGGACGAGTCGAGGCGACGGACGCGAAGACCTACCTGTTCGCCTGCGATCAGAACGGCAAGGAGGTTGCCCCGTACTACAGCGCAGCGGTCGTCCGCTACGACTACCCGATCTCGGCCGCGGAGTTCCTTCGAGAGCTCGGGTATGCGTACAGGAGGCCCAAGGACGCGCGAGGACAGACGCAGCCGAGCTACGGAAGAGACATCGACGAGACCGCGATCGCCACCCCAAGAGGCGCGATTCGCCAGCGCGATCGAGAAGACAGTTGCAGCGCGGAGAGCAAGGTCCAGATCTCGACCATCGCCGGAGGCGTTGGTCTCTTGGTCGGAGTCACCGTCGGCTGGACCTTGGCCAAGCGTCAGTGATCTGCATCTGAAGCGTGTTGATTCACTTTGACTCAAGGCGCTGCGCGGTCTAGCGTTGCGCTCGCAATGAGCGAAAACACGACGAAGAAGCTAAGGATCCACAATGTTCGTTTCGGGAGGGCGACGAACAGCAGCTCGTCGCACTCGATCGTTGTCCTCCCGCGGGGCGCGACCGAGGCGGATCAGATCGACTCCGACGGCAGCTACGGATGGAACGGGTTCCAGCTCGCGACGAAGGAGAGCAAGCGCAACTACCTGGCCACGCAGGTGTTCTTGACCATGAGGGAGTTCGTGCCAGAAGACATCGCGTGGCACGCCGCAGCGAAGTGGGTTGGGGCTATCGGGGTTCCTGGAGATCACCGCGAGGAGATGAAGGACGACACCGATCTGGATGTCGGAGGGGTCGACCACCAAAGCGTCATGCTGCTCCCTCTCGCATGGCCTTCTCCCTACGAAGGAAGGCCGCATCCACGGGGGATCGACATCGAATTCCTTCGAGACTTCTCCGCGTGGATCGAACAAGAAAACGTAGTCATTTGCGGAGGAAACGACAACACGGAAGAAGACGACCCGCCTCTGAAGGAAGAGGGCAAAAAGTTCGAGTATCCTATCGGGTACTCCCCGCGCGTCGGCTTCGATCACTACCTCGCACGAAAGGACGGAAGCTACTGGACGCTCGTCAACGTGAGCGGCGGACACAAGATTCGCCTCTCGTTCGGAGACGAGATTGCGCCCGCTGCCGCATCTGCGCCAGAGCTCGTGGACCTCTCGATCACCGACTACTGTGACGAGGGCTGTGGATTCTGCTACCGAGGGAGCACTGTCCGCGGAAAGCACGCAGAGAAATCCGACATCGAAGGGATCCTCTGGGCGTTGGCTGAGCTGAAGGTCTTCGAGGTTGCGATCGGCGGAGGTGAGCCGACGACGCATCCGCTCTTCTTCCAGCTGCTCTCGAGAATTCGCCGAATGGGCATGATGCCAAACTTCACGACGAGGAAGCTCGAGTGGTTGAACGATTTCAAGAACGTAAAAGACGTCCTCGACGCGGGCGCCGCTTTCGCCTTCTCCGTGCACAACGCGGAAGACGTGCACAGGCTCTCGGAAGCCATCGGGAAGACCGGATGCGAGGGACAGCTGAATGTGTCCATGCAGCACGCGCTCGGCTCGCTCGATAACGAGGAGGGGTTCGCGGAGCTGATCCGGGCGGCAGAGGAGACAGCGTTCCCGCTGACTTTGCTCGGGTACAAGAACACTGGACGCGGACGGGCGTTCGGAGAGAAGCCGTCGTCGCGATGGCTCGACATCATCGAGGAGTCGAACCGAGCCAAGAAGCGCTACGGATCATGGGTCGGGATCGACACCGTGATCGTGGAGCGGTACGCAGAGGAGCTCGACAAGAGGGGCGTTCCCGGCATCCTCAGGACCCGAGGAGAAGGAAACTTCTCCTGCTTCATCAACGCGGTGTCGATGCGGTTGCACGCCAGCTCTTTTGATGGATCGGAGGGAATCGACCTGCGTGAACCAAACGACTGTAGTGGGAGACCTGGAGGAACGAGCAAGAAGATCGTGCAACAGTCTTTCCTCGCGGCTCAGAAGGCCGCAGCAGAAAAAGCTCGCTGAGCCAAGAGAGCAGGACGAAACGTGTCGGCACATCTTCGAGAAGAGCGGTTTTTTCGCAAGGTCTTCTTGGCGATGATCGCGAACGGCATGCAGCTGATCGAGGCGTCCTCTCTCCGGGACGCTCGAAACGCGGAGCCTCTTCGCGCCAGGTACGAGCGTTGGGCCGGCAGCGAGCCGTCAGAGGCTTGCGAAGAGATCCTATGCGCCCTGCGCGCAGACCCGCTGAACGGCTGCTGCGACGCCCTGCAGCGAGCGCAGACGTGGTTGCTCTCGACCGGTCTCGGGCGATCCTACGACGGGCTCGAGACCTTCGAGCCGACGCTCTCAAAGGCGGACGCAGAGCGCGAGCTCGAGCCGCTCGACCCTCGAGAGCGAGCGATGCTTCGAGACCTGGCCAGAATCATCTGCGCCTGCTGATCACAAGCATCCCCGCGGCTCCCGCAGCCGCGCCGGCCAAGAGAGACGCCGCGGAGCGAGCCCTCGAGGACGACACTCCGCGAGAAGGAACGTGGGAATACGGGTCAACGACTGCCATCCAGTCCTCGTCCGTCTTCTTGTTCTCTGTCTCGTTCAGATAATCGATGCACGCCTCGGAGATCGAGAGCCTGAAGTCGTCCGCTGTTTTCGAGGCAGTCACAAAGACGTCCCTGCGATAATCGCTCTCGCTGGAAAACGTCTTCTTCGATGCCGACGCATGGGCGATCGACTCGGCGGCGAAGGTCACAACGCCATCCGCCGCGCTCTCTGGAGACCTCGAAAAAACGAGTCCGGCCAGATGGAAGGCAGAGCTTGCGGCAAAAAACGAAGCGTTGGCTTGGGCAAGCTTCTCGAGGTCGCCAGATCGAAGTCGATCCATGTTCCAGTCAACCCTCTTGCGAATCCTCGAGATCACGATGGCGGCTTCGTCTGAAGTCGCTTCCGCTCCTTTTTTTGCCTCGAGCACCGACCGGTCGTCAGCGTCACCGAGAGCCCAGCTCTCGACCACGGACACGCAGATCCTCGGCCTGTCGTCGAGCCTCGACGGACGATCTCCGACGAATCTCTTGGCGTACGGGAGAGCGGACGATGCCACTCGCGCGGCGCACCACACGCCGAGCTGGCGGTTCCATTCTGTGATCTCTGAGAGCGTCGACGTCGCCGACCATCTTCTCTTCGCCCAGATTGCGGCGGCTTCGATGGCGCTGACCGCGCGACCCTCGCTTACGAAGTTCTCGTATCGCGTATCGAGCATGAAGGGCAGACTCTCGTAGCTCTCCGCCCTCTCGGGACGAAGACGCATCGCTCGAAGAACGTGCTCGAGGCTCGCTGGGCCCTTCACGACAAACTTCATGACAGCGTCCCATGAACGCTGAAAGATCATCGGGTACTGCGGATGCCTGTCCATCAGGTTTTTGCCTTCTTGATCACCGCCAACGCCGCCGCTCCGACAGCTGCGCCGATCAGCATGGGAGCTGCCGCAGATCGAGAAGAGGCCCCGCGAGACGGAAGCGTGGCAGCGTAGGAAACTTCGTCGTCGAGCTCGTCTTGAGTCTTGTCGCGAAGGGAAAAGTCCTCGCACGTCTCCGCGGCGATGCGCCTCGCGATCGCTTCAAACTTTGAGAATGCTGTATTGTATGAATGCTCCATCTTGGAGCTGAGCTCGTCGGAGCTGAGGCGTCCCAAAGAGTCGATGCCGTCTGATAGAATGCCATCAGAGTATGCACTCTGCGCGCTCCTGATAACCGAGTACGCAGAGTAGTCATCGTACCCGGAGCAGACACCCAACAGCTGCAGCAGCGACTCAGCGGCGTATTGCCTTGCCGCGAACTTGTGAAATACCTTAAAGTCTTTCGGAGTCTCAGCGCTCCTCTTGACGTTGAGTCGGCGCTCTTTGCTTGCCTTCGATTTGGCGCAGCCAGCAGCCGTCGCCAAAGACGACATCCAGGTCATGGCTTCATAAACCATGTGCTTGTCGACAACGCCATTGGCTGAAGCGTATGCGATGTCGATCGCTGATGACGCGATGCCTGATGGGGCATCCTTCCAGTTTCTCAGCTCTCGGAAAAGACTCTCAGTACGCCGAATCGCATCCTTGGGTCTACGAGATCCTTTTGCAGAGTCGATAGCGTCAGTCTTGCACTCCGAGAAGAATGGAAGAGACGTAGTCTTGACAAGACGAAGCACTGTCTCGCGAACGACTCTGCAACAGATCAGAGAGCCTAGTCCGTGGTTCCAGTGTGTGATGAAGCCGATCGATTCGGCAGCATCTGATGATGTTGATTTCGAACTTTGCAACCACTGTGACGCGGTGATAATCGCGGGCTCGATGAGTCCGGCGTCCTCGAAATCTTTCAGACCAGGCGCCTGGGAAGGCGTTTTCGAGCCTGTCATCGCGATCGACATCAGCAGCGTATCCAGATCGTCTGGATCATGTCCTGATTTTACAAGCTTGTCGAAGCTAGAGAGCGGCACGAACGGGTAGTCTGGGTGTCTGTCTTTCATGGCTCACCTCGCTGGGAATCTCAAGCAAGCTTCTGCGACGACGCTTCGGAGTCTGAGCATCTCCGATGCTTTGCAGCTCAAGAACTCTTCGTCGTCTTCATCGCCGCCATCGTCGCACAGGGCAGCAGCCACGTATCTGGAGACAGACGAAACTCCGGCAGGGTCAGGAGACCGCCAGATGAGCGCAGCCGACTCCATCGCTGCTGACAATGATGTCTGCTCGGCGTAAGAACGAAGTGTTGCCTGAAAACGAGACACCTCTCTGACCATGGCACGAATCTTCTCGTGTGGCATGGAGCCTCGAGATGCAACCCATTCCTCCGTGAGACCGATGAGAGATTTTGCCCGGTTCTGTCTGTCTGGGCAAAGCAGCAGCGCTTCCTTCGACACGGCGCATGCGCACCAAATACCGAGAAGCATGTTCCAGCTCGCAACGCCATCGAGAGCGGCCTCTGCGTCTGGCTGAGCCATGACCCACTGCGCGATCGTCTGCAGCGCAGCGTCGAAGAAGCCTGCGCTCTGCGTCCATAGGAACAACAGGGAGTGCGGCGTGCCGCTGACGCCGTACCTCTTCGCTACGTCCTCAGCCTCGTCTGGGTCGACCACAAACGCGCAGAGGACCTCGTCGAGCGATCCAGACTCGACGAACGCCTTGTACGATCGGTCGTCGATGTGCGTGTAGATCTCGTGCATCCTCGGCTTCATGCAAGAGCCGATCATACACGACCGAAGGACGGAACGCAGCGCAGAGGCGCCGCTGGCTACCGCGGGAAGCGAAGCAGCGCAGAGGCGATCCTTGCCGCGACCTTCGCCTCAGCTTTCGGGCGAAGCGTCGCGTCTCGAGATCGCACCACCGCTTGTCTGACACTATCCGCGGGGCTCACTTCTGCCATCGAGTCAACCACCAGCTGCCTGCCTACGGAGGCTGCCTCCCTGCCCTGCCAAAGATCATCTCCACCGACGGCGATGGACAAAGATTCTGGCCCTACGTTCAAAACGGCATACTCGAAAGGCAGTTCCCCTTGGACCGGACCAGATTCGTCGAGAATCTGCTGTAGCCTGCTGTCCGAGATCGATCCTGTCGCCCAACCTTGAGCCTCGGTCAAGATCGAGCGCATCTCCGGAAGATCCCTGTAGATGAAGCACGACTTTGCCGCTTCACAGGCGACCCACATCCCCAGACGGACGTCGAAAACAGTGATGTCAGAAAGCGAGTTTTCAACAGATCGATCTTGCAGAACCCACTGACGAATCGTGAGGAGCAATCGATCGACCTCTGCCGAGCCGTAGCTCTGAAACCACTGAACATCGAACCCTGGACGACGCCTAAATTTGCTGGCTGACGTTGTCATCCACTCGGAAAAGGCGTCGTCGGCCTCGTCGGGATCGACCACGAGCGCGAACAGCAGCGTCTGCAGACGCTTCGGGTCGTCACCGACGATGCAGGCGTCGTACGACTTCTGAGGGATCTCCGTAAAGTACGGATGCCTTGGGTACGTGCTCGACATGGGAGCCCGCCCTCAGCCGCCGCCGAGCCGCGCTCGCTCGATCTCGTCCTTGCGGTCCTCGACCACGCAGTGCTTCACCGCCGCGAGGACGGCGCCGAGCATCAAGCCAGTCCCCGCCGCGCGCACCTGGCAGCCATAGCGGGTCGCCCCGAGCCAGTAGACGAGGGCACCGGCGACGCCGATCACGGGAAGCGTCTTCTCGGTACCCACGAGGCCAGAGACCGCGCCCACGCCGATCATCGTCCCGACGTTCTGCGGCGTCACCCGCTTGCCGCAGGAGAGCCCAACCTGCTCGGGCTCTCCTGCGGCAAGCGGCGCGAGCGTGCGGGGGGTTGGCGGAGATGCCGGAGCGGCCTGCCCGGACGCCCGACGACCCTCCTCGAGGGCCGGGAGGCGCCGCTCACGAAGCTTCTCTTTCCACAGGAGCCGGTTGAAGCCCGTGAAGACCGGCCGACGGTCGATCACGAGAACCGGAAAGCTCTTCAGCTCCGGACGATGCGTGTGAGGCACCTCTTGGAACGGGATCCCCTGCTCCAACAGGAACTTCTTCGCTTGGGCGCAGGCGCCGCAGCCGCCCATCGTGACAACTTCCACACTCATGATGGAAAGAATACACGGGGCGAGACGGCTCGTCGACGGTCACGAGACGCAGAGAAACACCAAGGAGAAGCTATTGCTGGCCCCTCTTCAGCGAAGCCCGCTGCTCCGCCGCGAGCGCCCTAGAGCGCAGCCGAATCGGCACATCCCCCTGCTCGATCCTCAGCAGCATCAGCTTGTCGACCGCGTCTCGAACGTCCGATGACGTCATGTCGTGAAAAGGATTCGCAGATCCGACGCTGTTCAGCGCCAGCAAGTGCTCCTCGGAAAGATCGAAGTACACCGAGAGAGCCGACCGGCCCGACAACTCTTTCCTGGCGATGATCTGCGCCGCGCGGAAGATGAACGCTTCCGTAGGTGCGATCATCAGCCCGGAGTAGTCATCCACTGGCGCGCGCAGCGGCAGAACCACGGTCTCCAGAGAGAACGCCCCGCAGTCGAGCAAGACGCAGTGGAACAAAAAACCAAGCGAAGAGGCGAACAGATACTCTTCCCCGCGATCTAGCATAGCCTCGTGCGCGACGCACACGAGGCCCGTGCTGATCGCGTCCATAAGCCGGCGCTTGCTCTCCTTGCTCTCGTCCTCCTTTGGGATCAAGAAAAACCTGAAGATCGACGAAGTAACCTCGTCCCTGACGAAAGACCAAGCCTCGGGATCGCCGCTCTCTTCGAGAGCCAGCTTCGACACGAATTTCCACCGAGCTCTTCGGATTGCTTTTTGACGGAGCTTCGACAGCTCCATCGGCTCACACGAGATCTCTCTCATCTGACCGACGAGCTTCCTCAGCTTCTTCACAGGAACGCTCGAACTCTTGTCGACCGGGTATGCGCTCGGTCGAAGCGGCGAATGCGGCACCGGCTGCCGAGCGACGCCGTCGCTGAAGACGACCTTGTCCTTCTTCTCTGTCTTGAGCGGATCCGGCTGCGTAACGGACAATGCGACCGGCGGATAGCCGTCGTCCGCCAACGCGCGCGGAGGAACAAAGGCTGGATCCGCCCTCGGCGTATCGAAGATCGACACCAGCGTTCGCGTGATGCCTCTGACGAGAAAGATCGCGCCCGGCGCGTCGTCGTGGATGAAGGCGTCGGCGCCGGCGGCCTCTCCGAAGTACCTCGCGTTCTTGCCGAGGTTGAAGAGGAAGCTGTGCGGCTTCTCGCAGTCCGGGGCGAAGCGCTCGAGGAAGCGATCCACAGCGTGACCGCTGACTGCAGTCCATGCCGGACCTACATGGACTTTGCCTGGGCGATGGCGGATCAAAGGCATCCTCTCGCCGCGAGAGACCCTGCTGCCTCCGAGGCGACGGTGAGGGTTGCCTCTGTGCCGCTTGTCTTCCACCGGAAACCGCCTCTCCTCTGCTGCTCGACCGAACCTTTGGGTACGGCACAGAAGGGAGTCGAACCCTCACCACGCGGGGTTAAAGCCCGCTGCTCTACCGTTGAGCCACTGCGCCGATGGCACATCTGGCATGACGAAGTTCATTGGTCAACAAGAAAGCAGGAGGCTCAGGTCTGGATCCTCTGCAAACCTTCGTCGGACAGAACGTCTGCCGACACGATCCCGTCCGCGAGCCACTGCAGGCTGTCTTCTGGCGGCGGTTCGGCGAGAAGCTCCTCGATGTCGCCAATCCTTCCCTGGGTCATGTAGACGATCTTGCTCGAGATCATTCGACGCAGAAGCCCCAGAGAGAACGGAGCCGAGCGAGGGGGCGGCAGCGAAGAGGTGAACAGCGGGCTCTCCGGGTTCACCCATCGGTTGGAAAAATACTGACGAGACTTCAGCATTCTCTCGAGCGAAACTTTCTCATCGATCCTCGCGTCGAGCGATGACCAGAGCAGCTCTGCAGCCTCGAACGTGACGAACGGATACGTCCTGTAGTCCACCGTTGCAGACCATGGATAGGGCGTCTTGTACGAGGATTCCTTTGGCTTGAAGTCCGATCGACGAAGAAGACGAAGCGCGTCCTCCGTCATTTTCGTTGCTTCGTTCTCGAGCTTGCCGGGAGAGAACTCCGGGGTCCTCTCTTGCCTGTAGCGCATGAGAGACAAGAAGCGCTCCGACATCGCAGCGCAAAACCACATCGGACAAGCCCTCGACAAAAGATCGCTCACCGACGGATATCCAATCCAAGCGTCACGCTCCTCGTCGCTCGCCATGACGATGTCAGCCATCATCCTTCGGAAGCGAAGGTCCACGATGGGGTCAGAAGGCTGCGCGTCTTGACGAACCAGAATCGCTTGTCGACAGGTCAGGTACGGCAGTCCTCCGTACGCAGATCGATCGCGGGCGTTCATTGAGAGAAGCTCGATCGCTTCTCCGGGCTCGAGCGCGGCGAGTCCGACGAGAAGGTTGATGTTTCGGTTCTTCTTGACCTTCTTCTTCGTCAGCTCCCAGACCCTCGAGTCGATCATGGGCGGCGGCGCGATCGTCTTCATGGACTGAAAATACACTGGAATCCAAGCCAGTGATAGCATCCGAGAGATGACAACAAGCGGGAGACCCTACGACGAGCCGGTGTTCGGCAGCTACCTTCGGATGATCCGACTCGAGGCCGGAATCAGCCAAAGAAAGCTCGCCGGGATGCTCAACATCTCGCCTACGTTCCTCTGCGAGGTCGAGAACGGGCATGGCAGGACCCTCGACGACGTCCGCTGCAGGGAGGTCAAGAAGCTGCTGCCCAACGCAGACCTCGAGCTGCTGCTGCAGCTGCGCGAGCGATGCTTGAGAGCCTTGGTGTTCCCCACCGACGAAGTGAGCCCCACGAAGAGGCGCCTGCTCGTCGAGGTCTACGAGAGTCTCTTCGACGGATCGCTGTCTGATGAGCGCGCCGAAGAGATGCTACGCGAGCTTCAAGCTCGACGAGAAGCTTGATCCTTCGCGACCTTCTGCGCGATCGCGGTCACGCCGATCACGGCCGCGCCGAGACCCGCGACCAAGAGACCGGTGCGGACGCCCTTCGAGAGCGCGCCAGACGGCGCGACACCCGATCGTCCGATGACCCTCCGGATGTCGTTCGCGATCCTCGAAGAGCCGAGATTCTCGATCTCCGAAGGCAGGTTCTTCACGGACTGCAGCGCGTGCTCGAGCTGGCCCTTCGCCAGGCGGAAGGACAGGTCCCGCGTCGCGAACCGACGGACATGCTCCATCGCCCACTGGTCCCGCTCGCTGAGATCATCCTCCGCGCGCACCGCGTACCGACGAAGCTCGGAGCCGATCTTCTCGAGCCTCCGGCGAAGGGACTCCCCATCGCTGCCGAGCGACGCGGCGCCGCTCGACAACGTCTCGAGGATCCGCGTCGTGGCCTTCGACTCGAACGCCTGCGTGTACGCGTCTCGCTCACGCCCGCGAAGCCCACGGTTGTCCGCACCCTCCGTCGAGAGACGGGAGATCTGGCTCATGATCGCCCGTCGGATCGACGGGTTCTGGATGGAAGCGTCGCGCCCGTACGACCGCAGCTGCTTGCGCAGCGCCGGCACCGCACGGTCCCCATCGGCCTCTCCGCGAGCGATCGCAGAACCATCGAGCTGCGCCCGCCCCGACGGACGAGCCTCGGGACGAGAGTCTGAGGATCGCTCCTTCTCCTCGTCATCGCGCGTCGCGAGCTCGCCAGAAGACCTGGAGAGCACCCCGGAGTCCGTCGGGTTGAGGTGAACGATCTTCGTGTAGAACGCGCTCGAGGGATCAGGACGACCGCCCTCCGAAAAGACCCTGAACAGAGCCTTCTTCGCAGCCATCGGCGTCCGGAAGAAGCCGTCGGTCAGCGACTTCCCGATCTTGTACATCTTGTCGTAGTCCTTCTCGCCTTGCGCCGCGAGAATCAAAAACTCACCGTTGTGAGTCTCGACAGGGATGTACTGCTTCGCAGCGCGCTCCCCGGAACGACGATAGAGCTTGCCGCTCGGAGCGGGCAGCTCCGGATCCTTGTCGTCCTCGTCGACCTTGCCGGCGCCTCGGCGAGCCATCCCGCTCGGCGCAGGAAGCTCGGCGTCCGCGTTCACGTCCGGGCCGAGCTCCTTCAGCTTCTTCTTGGAGGGGACCTCTCCGCTGCTTCTCTTCGCGTGCTTCATGGTTGACATGATACCCGAAAACCTGGATCGCCACCACGGCGGCGCAACCTCAGCGACGAGACTTCGAACGAGACGCCTTGCGCTTCTTCGGAGGAGACTTCCGCTGGGTCTTCTTGGGTGCAGACCTCTTCGAGACGGGCTTCTTCGAGACGGGCTTCTTCGAGACGGGCTTCTTCGAGACGGGCTTCTTCGTGGAAGCCTTTCGAGGACGTGATCTATCTTGAGCCTTCGGTCGGCTCGTCGTCGACTCGTCTTGCTGACCGCCTCCGAGCATCTCTCTTTGAGAGGCACGGCGCTCAGCCTGGATGATCTCAGCGATCCTTTTCGATGAAGTAAAAGTGGGGTTCATCCTGACGAAGTCGTTCAGGAAAAACAACAAGTTCTCCGATCTGACGGTTCCGTCTGAAATCACTCGGATCCTTGAGAGCTTGCCTGGGTACATCCTGGCGATCGACTCGATCGTACTGACTCGAAACGAGTCCCACGGGACATGACCCCTGTCGTTCGCTGATATGAGCCTGACCCTGTACTTTCCGCGAGACACGACGACGTTGAACAGGACGGAGCCTGCGTCAACGAATCGGTTCTTCAAAACTGAAGTGTCAACGTCGTCGTTAAAGTAGACGCAAGACTTCCTGCCTCTCTCTGCGGACTTCGGGTCCACCTTCGCCAAGATGTCGCAAAAGATCGCGTCGTGAGACGACTCTGGCGTGATCGGCCTCTGCCCCTGATGAAACCGCATGTGATGAGACAGCTCGTGCAGCATCACCCTGCGAAAAGACTCGATGTCGTACTCAAGAAGAAGCCTGGGGTTGATGTCGATCACTTTCTCCGAAGATGGCCTGCTAGAGTAGATCGACCTTCCCATGGCCCTCGTGAGCCTTGGGTTCAGGACAACGAACAAGTTCGTCGGCGCCCATCCCATCGTCTCGAAAAAGTGTGAGATGCTGTCATCGATAGCAGCAACGATCTTGTTCGGAGAGTGAGGAGTCCTGCCGCTGATCGATGAGAATCCGACCATTCTGTAGGATGGCCCATGCAGACGCCTGAGACGGGCGTTCTTGTGCTCCACGATCTTTTGGTCGGACTTCGGGATCGCGTAGCCGGAAGGATAAATACCTTCCACTTCCAGCTCGAGCTCGCAGAGAGGACATTCGCGCATCGTGAGCTTTCCTTTTTCTACTGTCTAGACTGAACGAGGTCGTTGACGATCTTCTGGTGTTCTGGGTCAGACTTCGCGATCATGAAAGGAACCATGTCGGCCAGCGTTCGTACGCCGTCATACAAGCCTCCGACGCGACGGTTGGCCTCAGGGCTCACGTCAGCTCTGATCCTGTGAAGTCCTTCTCCGAAGTGGTTGAACAGCGTCTTCGCAAGAGCCGGGGAAGACTCCAGGCTGAACGGCACAAACGACCTCGGCTTCTGATCGCTTACGAATCGAATGGTCTGCTTCCTCGCGGTCTTGAGACGAAGCACTTCCACGTGAAACTTGCGGATGTCTCGAGGGAGCCTGTCCAGCAACGCCATGTAATCGACGTCTTCCACGAAATGCACGCAGCGCTGCTTGCTCCCGCGAGACATCGGGTCGACCATGGCCAAAAGCTCGCAAAACCGGTCTCCGTGAGTCTCGATAGAAAGCCCGCTCTCCCTCTCCTCGTCGTAGACCTTGTGGTGAGCCTGCTCGTGAAGAATGGTCCTCTTGATGGAGTCGATCGAATACTCCTTGAGGAGCTTTGGGTTGAGACAAATCAGTCGTCTCGACTCTTCGAACAAAGGTGCCCTGGCAGACCCGTAGACTGATTGAGATAAACCAAGGATTTTGATCACCAGCTTCGATGGCGCCCAGTCCCACTCCCTCCAAACGTCTTCGAGGCACTCTCTGACGGCTTTGGTGAAGTCGCTCGTTGCGTGCGGGGAAGCGGATGAGACGGAGTCCCAGAAGTGGATCTCAGCTGGTGACTCCATGGCGAATATGATCTCCTGAGATGGTCCATAGACTTGCAGGACGTGACCTCGCCTCTTCTTTGAGGCAGGAAAAGGAACGACCACGTCTCCGCGGTCTCCCATGATCATGTGCCTGCCCACTTCGCCTTTTTTGTAAAGGTCCATGAACACATCAAAGACTGTTCGGAGATCCTCAGGAACCTCAGACTTGCTGTTAAGCCTCAGCACGTCTCCTCCCTTCGAGAGCACGTCGTTCGGAACGCGGCGAATGTAAATCCTGCCGGCTTCAGAAAACGCGATCCAACAACCAAGGCTGGTGAGGAAGATCAAAAAGTAGCCGTCCGCCACGTCTGGGTCGTAGGCGTCGTAGACCGCGAGGCTCATGCGATCTCTTGTATCACAAGCAGAAAACGTGCGAACCAGGCGGAAGTCGTGGCATCGAGATGCTCATGATCCACGCCATGCTGCTGCAGCTGCTGCTCACGTTCCCTTCGGGGCCTCACCAAGACTGCATCCGATCCAGGGCTCCACAGATCGAACGCCAGGCGACTCGCGCTGTTCGGCGCCATCGAAGCGTGCCACCAGAGATGCTCATCGCCGTCGGGTTCCAAGAGACGCACCTCGGATGCGTGCGAGGCATCGGATGGGGCGCCAGGCTTCGAAGAAGTGACCGAGGCAACCCCGCGATGGCCGCAGCAAGGAGCCTCGAGAGAGGGTTGCGCGTCTGCGAGAACCGATCGGGCGCCCTGCGCTTCTTCCGCACCGGAAAGTGCAGAGAGAGCGACGTCGGGTCCCCGTACGCCTCGAGGGTCCTTGCCCTCGCGTCTCGGATCGCTCGAGCCTCTACGCGCGATCGCGTCGCAGCGCGAACACCGCTCCGCCGCCGATGACGGCGCCGATCGCCGCAGCCATCGCAGCAGCCCCTGACGACATTGGCAAACCAGATGAGAGCCTTCGGATGGACTTCCTCATCGAAGCAGACAGCTCTCGAGCAGCGCTCATCATCACGCTAAGAGGCTTGTCGATCGGCGTCAGAGTGTCCCATGGAGTGGTCAAGTATGAATACTGCTGACCATGAAAATTCTCTGCGGTCCACCTTTCTGAAAATCCATAGGCAGGGCGCACACCAAGATCCATGTCAACGCCATACTCTCGATCGGATCCGTCGAACCGAAGTGTAGCAAAAACGTGATCAACTCGACTCGTCGAGACACTCTGGATCTTCCATAGGCCGGTCACGTTTTTGGGGAAAGACCAGTATATCGCAAGAGCCAGAGCGTCGCATGCTCCAGCTGCAAGAGACTGAAGATCGTACCTGTCAACGATGCGGTAGGCGTCGTTGGATGACTTCCACTGACGGAACCATTGATCGAATTCTTTCTTTTGCATCGATCTGCAGAGGCTCCTAGAGTCGATTCTTGCTTGCGGCGAACACCGCTCCGCCGCCGATGATGCCGCCGATGAGCGCTGCTACGGCAGAACCTGGAGAAGAGACCGATCCAGAGGAAAGTCTCGCGAGCGTCGGAGGATAAGCCTCGATCGAATCGACGGCTGCCTTCCATAGCGCACGATGCTGACTATCGTACCAATCGGAGTGCGCGCTCTTGCTGGTACGCCAGGCTCCAGCGCTCACGCATAGATCAGCAGCCTCGACAAGTCGCTCGGAGCCTCGGATCATCTCAGAGACCGCCGCAACACGACAGCCTTTCATGGCATTCTTGCGATCCGCGAGCGGCGCTTCGTCTGGCTGATAGCAGAACAAGAATGTCCTGGGGTCGTTCAAGTTATCCTGAAGGTTGCCCATCGCTGAGAGAGCGTTGCGAGCCGCATCTGCGAGGCTCCAGCTGAACTGTGGAAGCCATCCGACCGCGACTTCGCGAAAAGGCACTCGAGCCGTAGCGTTGATATACAAGTCGAGGTCGGATCTCGCGACGCGAAGGTTCATCTTGAATGTACCGAAGAACGAGAGGTAACGGTCGACGGTTCCGATGAACGATGGCAGCTGGTCTCTAATGTGAGCCGCATATTCTGCGGATGGCGCTCCTGCCTCGGGAGAGTCGACCATCTTGTCGATGTAGCTGCCCTGGACGATCTCCATAGACTTCTTCGCGGCGTGGAGAGCCATCCACGTTGCGAGGAACGGCTCGAACGAGTAAGCCGCGGTGATCTTTCGATCCGACTTGCCTCTCATCGCCAACAGCTCGGACCGGAGATCGCGAAGGAGCCCGAGCCGAGCCTCTCCGTAGGGCTGACCGAGGATGTCCGAGACGGCGAGCGCGATCGGGTCCAAGAGCGGTTCCTCGAGAGCTTCTCGCAGACCAGACAGCTCTCGGCTTCGGATCGCCTTGTCCCTGTCGGCCTTCCTGTTGCTGAGCAGTCGCGGGAGAACCATCTCCCCCAAGTCAGGATTGTGCCTCGAGAGGTACTTTCCGATCACGTGCAAACGATACTCGATCATCGATGTCTCACTTCCACGCCGCGCCGATCACGGCGCCGATCAGCAGTCCGCCGGCGAATACGCCAGCCGTCTCTAGGATCTCCGAACGATGCTCGCGCGCGACGTCGATGACGGAAGACGACGGCTCGAAAGGATCATCGAAGCGCGATCGGGACGGCTTCTTCTTGCTCTTCGGCTTCCTGCCGACCTCCTCGTTGTAGATCCTCGTCGCCCACACGCGTCCCGGATCCCCTCCCCACAGGAGCCACGCAATCCGCCCGTTCGACGGAGGATCCTTCTGCCAAAGCTTGTCCACCGCGTGCCGCTGAAAGTAGCTGTGGATGTACACGATGTCCCGCAAAGAGACCTTCGGAGAGCCCTTCGAGAGCTGCCTCGCTCGAGCGATGCCGACGTCTGTCCCGCCTCGGCCAAACTCCTCGCGGAGCTTCAAGCCAAGACGAGCCGCCTTCGCGACCTCTGCAGGAACCGAAAAGGTCTTCTTCTCGTAGTCTCCATGAGAGCCAAGAGGCATCGCTCCGCCGCTGGGATCAGTGAACATGGAGCCGAGCATACCCTGGCTGGAGGAGCGCGTCTGCGCGATCAGACTTCTTCGGCAGGAGCAGAGAAGCTCTCGGACTCCTCGTCGTAGAGAAAGCCTTCTCGAGGCTCGTCCTCGATCTCCGTCACGTCGACGAAGCGATCGAACAGAGCCCGAGAGCCGTCCTCGAGAAGAGCCGTCGGGGCGTGTGGGCCGCGAAGAAAATCGCTCCCGCTATCTCCGGACGGAACGACGATGAGGGATTGAACAACCCCTGCGTGAACGCAAGCAACACGACGATTTGCCACAACGATCTCCTCTCACCAGGTCAGAACGATGAGTCCGTCAGAGCCTCGGCCGCCTTGGCCACCGCTACCACCGGAGCCTCCAGTGATCGAGCCGGAACCTCCGCCACCGCCGCCGGCTCCGCCAGAGCCGCCGCCTCCATTGGAGCCGTCCACGCCGGCCGATCCATCGAGCCCATCTCCGCCCGCGCCCACGGCTTGCCCTGCGCCACCCACGGCGCCAAGAGGGCCATTCGCCACCGTCGGCGTCGCCGGAGACGGATAGCCACCATCTCCGGGGCAGCCAGGCGCTCCGCCCGACCCCGCTCCACCGCCGCCACGGCCCGCTGCCGCCGCTCCGCCGGCGCTCGAGCCAGGACCAACCGCGGCTGCTCCAGAGTACAAGAACGCGATCGCCGAGTTCACGCCGTAGGTGAAGCTGTTCTGACCAGCAGCGCCAGGCGCGCCTCCTGCTCCGGCGACGCCACGGTTCGCTGCGGTTCTGGGCGTGCCAGGAGAGCCGAGCTGACCGTAGCCAACGGAGGGAATAATCGCGCCAACTGTCGCCACGGCAGCGCCTCCTGCGATAGGAGAACCCGGCTGCGCGTTTGACGCCGAATCGGAAGACGCCGCAGCCATTCTGCCGCCACGGAAGATGATCGACACGCCTGTGCCAGAGACCGACGAGCCCGAGCCCGTTCCGCCCTGTCCTCCAAAGCCGCCAATGCCTCCAAAGCCAACTCCGCCAGCTCCCGGAAGACCGCCTCCGCCACCCGCACCGCCAGCCCCAACGGTGACAGTGAGAACTTGTCCTGGGGTGACGTCGATGGGGTATGGGCCAATGAGCTCCGCACCACCTCCGCCGGCGCCGCCGCAGCCCCCAGCACCGCCTCCGCCGGTCGCGCCGCCGCCAAAGCCCGCGGCGCCTCCGCATCCGCCAGAGCCTCCGACGGCGCCAGGGCGCCCGAAGACGAACATCTTCGTGACTCCAGCGGGGACGGTGAAAGAGCCAGACACGCTGAAGACTTGACTACCCGCCGCCGGGGTCACTGAGCCGTTGCCGATGAACTGCCAGTGCGCCGCGCCAGAAGGTGTGTCGATGATGCGAACGTACTCGCCAGCGTCGTTCGTGCCGTCGCTCGTCTCGACCCACGCGTGAGTGAACGCAGGAACGCCGGAGGGGAGGTTGGCAAAAAGCGGCACCTGGATCATGTCCACGCGGCCCGCTTGCGGCTTGTTCGGATCGATACCCATGGGCGCGAGCTTATCACGATCTCCTCCGAGATCGGCAACCAGCTCAAGACCAGAAGTGCCGAGCCTTGCACACCACCAAGAGCCGAGTCGAGACTGGGTGGTCCGAAGAGTCGACGATGATCGAGTCGACGAAGCACCTCGGGCAGATCACGGTCGACGGGTCTTCGGGTAGGTTCTCGACGATGTCGATCGCAGGGACAAGCGCCAAGCAATGAAAGCAACCGCAGACAGCAGAGGATAGGACGGCCTCGTCGACCTCCGCTCTGTTCTTGCTCGCCCACTCGAGAGCGTCGTCGAGGTCCAGCACTCGACTCCGGTAGGAGAAAAATCGCGTCGATGACGATGCCGCCATGGCGCGATCCTACACTGTTGTGGGTCCAGACGCAGCGGGCGCTCGAGTCGTCTTTAGCGCCAGTGGCGAAAGATTGGCACGACAGAGAAGAGTGACACAAGCTCTGCGAGGTGAAGCCGAAGATCTACAGCGAGAAGAGCCGGGTCGCATGCGAGCCGTACAAAGCCAACATCTCCGCTGCTGCATGCCGAACTCGGTTCGAGACCGCTGAGAAGCCCATGACGGTGCTGAGGAAGCGCCGAGGAGAACACCTCCGACAAGGAGACGTGATCGGCTGCCGAGGATGCGAGGTAGGAGAGAGTGTTCGGGACCAACTCGTGCAGATCTCGCTTCGGAAGAAAAAGATGGAAGAGGAAGTCCCCGGAGGGAGCGGTCCTCAAGATGAGAAGCGATCTGATCCGGAACGCAGAGAAAAAGCAGCGAGCGCGGCGCCGCCGATAACCATTGCTCCTCCCAAGGCGTAGAAGACATTATACCCAATGTTGGAGACTTCGTTCATCTCTGGTCCCGAAATATCAGAAAAAGCGTCACGAGTAGGATTCCTGCCAAGCGTCGTGGTCGAAGCAGGTCGCTGCGTAGATGATGGCGAAGCACTGCGAGCAGTATTCGACGATGACGTTGGATTGATCGCAGGCTGATCAGCAGGAGGGTTACACGCAACGTCTCTGATGACGCCGCTCCTCGATACCCATTTGGGATCCATTGGGAAGGGCGATCCGGCTGGCCAGATCAAAGATGATTGGAGATTTTCCGAAACAACGGTAACCACTGGAACTGGTCTCCCATAATCAGGAAGACGCGTCGCCGGCAGAAGGTCAACAACAGGAGTCGTAACGTTATCGAGAAGACCCTGATGCGACAAGGCTGCCATAGCAGCGAGCTTGAAAACCGAAGGTGTGATTCTTCTGGAAGTCTCTACGCTGCGGATGCTGTTCAGCTTGGAAATCCAATCACGAGTGTAATCCGAGGTGGCTCTGCCCAAGAGCTGATCTGCGGCGCTTGGCTGACGCATTCTCACTGTCTGGTCATGCCAAGCGTGAAGGTAAAACAACCATAGCCCCCTCGTAAGGTTGTCGTCCCAAGCCAAACTGCTAGAGGTCCAAGAAAATCCTCGCCTATCAGGCGAGCCTGGTGGACCATAAACCCCGCCGCTGCCGAAGATGCCAGCTCCAGCGTCGCTATGGGAAGAAATTGAGTGAAGAATTGCAGCCCAACAGATATTGAAGAGAAGTGACCCAGATCCTCCCCAAACCCATGTCCGATCCGTATGCTTCCGAACGAAGAGAAGCCTGCCTGACAATGGAGAAGAGCTGGTAAAGTCGGGGTTGCCCTCTCTGTAGCGAGCATCGCAAATTGGGTTGATCATGAATAGGATTGTCTGTCATGTTCAGTCTAAAATCAACACCGCAAGAAAAGGCTCGCAGCGTCAAGGAAGATCAGAACCTCTCCGAAGAACCTTCCCTGAAGGCTGAGAACGCCGCCCAGCCAGCGCCCGCGGCGAGCATTGCTCCGCCCAAGACGTAGACGGCCGTGTAGACCGGCTTCGAGCTGTCCTTCTGCTCTGTGTCTCGCGGATCCGCGAAGGCCGCCTGTGCCGACAGCGCGATCGATGTGTTTGCTGGACGAGGCGAGCTCGTCGAAGATCCCGTCGTCACCGCAGGCGGAGATGGTGTCGTTGGCACTCGAGCAGGAGTCGTAGTCGGAGGAGAAGGAGGAGTGGACGCTGGGGAATCTCCGTCCTCATCGCACAAGATGTACGTGACGCGCCCATCGTTGTTCGCCCAGCGAGGGTCGTTTGGAAATGGACCCGTCGCTGGCCAGATGAGCGCGGAGCGGTTGTTTCTCTCGATCTCTGCGTTCGGTCGAAGCGCGACCTCGTAGAGAGGAAGCATCGTCCGAGGGAGAAGCTGGACGAGCGGGGTCGTGACGTTGTCGAGCAGGTTCTGCCTCGAGAGCGCAGCAGTGGCTGCGAGCTTGAACGCGGCAGGCGTGATCGTTCTCGTCAGCTCGACGCTTCGGATCGCGTTGAGCTTCGCCATCCAGTCCTGCGTGTAGTCGGCCGACGCTCGACCGGTAAACTGATCGATCGCGCTCGGATGCCTGAGCCTTGTTGCCTGGCTCTGCCACGCGCGAAAGTAGAACGACCAGAGCGCGCGCGTGAAGTCCGCATCCCACGTGGATTGACCGAGGTTCATCCGATACGTTTTGCGTTCGGCGGATCCCGTGACCCCGTAGGATCCAAAGCCGCCAACGCCCTGAACGTCAGCCCCGCCAGGGGGAAGCGACGCCAAGAACGCTTCCCACGCCAAGGTGATCACCAAGTAGCCGGTGCCGCCCCAGACCCACGTGACGTTGGTGCCTCTCCGCACAAAAAGGAGCCGTCCAGACAGCGGCGCAGATCCGCCGAAGTCTGGGTCGCCGGCACGGTACGAAGGGTTGCAGATCGCGATCGAGGACATGACGGAATTGTCGCCGACCGAGCTGATTGTCGCAAGCGACGCCCCTCCGCTCGGCTCTCGGCCGAGAGCGGTCACTTCCTGCGCGCGAGCTGTGACTTCGACTTCGTGATCGTCTTGCTCAGCTGCTTGTCCGTCGGAGGAGCATACGCAGGCTGCTGCGGCGGCAGCAATCCAGGCTGGATCGGACCAAATGACTGGATCGGATACGGTGGCTGCGGAATGGGTCCATACGGCATCCCGAGGTCCATCCTCTTCGTTCGATCCATGACCTTCACGGCGATGATCGCGGTCACTCCGAGACCGACGAAGACGCCGGCGCCAATCACGATCCCCTTGTTGTTCGCGATCCACTGTCGAAGGGCATCCGTCGGCCCGACCTCTGGAGGGTGAACGCTGTTCGGTCCGACGGGGTTCTCT
>ERZ795059.2086-NODE-2086-length-21236-cov-8.309617_pt1 | contig 21236 bp, 12 predicted proteins | sample MGYA00375143_ERZ795059 | MGnify/ENA primary metagenome ERZ795059 (study PRJEB30188, sample SAMN05720168) | activated sludge metagenome | isolation source: Anaerobic digester | place: USA | collected 2015-01-07 ... | reverse complement strand
ATGAGTCGCCGATTGGACCCTCGGAAAACCAAAAGGCACTTTTAAAACACGCTCTGATCATCTAATAATTAAAAATCCTGTAGGGTTGGTCGTTGGTTTTCGGGCAATAGCACCGAATAAATTCCGGGTGCTTGAAGTGGCTTCAGGCATAAATTTGTATATGGAAGGTATTGAGATTGGAGATGGAATTCCATTGTCCCATGCCATATATGCGGATCGGGGAGCATGTATGTACATTCATCCAGCCTCAAAGGTAAGTATAGCTCGTTGCTCCTTTCAAGACGGCCTAGCCACAGAAGCGGGGGGATGTGTTTATGTGGATCATGCGGAGTTATATGCATCAGCTTCATTCTCAGGAGATTCAGAAAAAGACGGTGGGGCTCTTTATAACGATCATGGTTTTGTATATATTGATGATTATGGGACAATTGGCGGTTCTGCTGCAGGCCATGGTGGGGCTATTTATAATAAGCATGGTTGTTTTGTTTTAGGTTGTGATAACGCATTTTTCAATAGTTATGCTACCACGGATGGTGGAGCACTGTATAGTGATGGGGGCGTCGTTTTCCTTAATAGTGTTAGTTTATTGAGTAATTCAGCGGCACGTGGTGGCGCTTTATATATTTCTGGAGGGGCACATGTCGAAATGTTCGGGTGTTCAGCGAAAGGAAACTCCGCCACATCGGATGGAGGTGTCATCTATCTTGAGTCTGGCAGTCTTTATGCCACCATGTGTACATTTGGCCAGAATTCGGCTGGCGGTTCGGGTGGCGCATTATATATGACAGGGGGTGAAGCGTATCTTTTAAATTGCACTATTACGCAAAATACTGCTGCCACAGAAGGCACGGGCTGTGGGGGTGGAGTTTTTGTGAATGGGGGGCTATGTACCATGGGAAATAGCATTCTTGCGGAAAATGTTAGTACAGCCTCTTCGTCTTGCGCGGATATTTCCGGCGTACTCAACAGCCTTGGACATAATCTAATCGGTATTTCGGAGGGCGGCAATGGCTATGTACCTTCCGATCTGTTGGGCTACGTGGCATCCCCATTGTCCCCGGTGCTTCAATTCACCATGAATCATGAAGGACGCCCCTATAGTCCACAAAATATCTACATTCCTCTTTCTGGTAGCCCTGTAATCGACGCAGGTGATACCTCATTGTTGTTTAGTCCGAATTTTGTTGGTAGTCCATGCTTTGATGCCCGGCTAGGCTGCTGCCCGCGCGTGCGTAATGGCGCTGTGGACATCGGGGCAATTGAAATGCAAGAAGGCTCCATTGACCTCACCTGCGATGGAACCCACAACGCAGACTATAATCATGATGGCCGCATCGGATTAAACGAGATTCTCCGTGTAACCCAATTTTACAATAGTGATTCCTTCCACTGTGAAACTGGCACCGAAGACGGTTACGCCCCCGGCCCTGGTGATACCACCTGTGCTTTGCATTCCGCCGACTACAATCCACAAGATTGGGCAATCGGACTTTCTGAATTGCTACGCCTTATCCAATTCTACAATTCCTCCGGATATCATCCCTGCACCGGCTCCGAAGACGGCTTCTGCCCCTGGCCCGCATGAGATATAACCCGCCTTTATCCGATGTATAGACAATAGCCGGATATAGGTTTTGCATCATTACTTGCGGCATATCCGGCCCTATTGATACCATGACGTGTTTGGCCTGCAAACCGGCAACCGTTGGAGGAGTTCTATGAAGATCACAATTGTGGGCACCGGCTACCAAGGTTTGGTGGTGGGCACATGCTTCGCCGAAAATGGCCATCAGATCACCTGCGTGGACCGTGACCAGGAACGGATTAAAAGCCTGTCCGAGTGCCGCATGCCCATTCACGAACCCGGTCTCGAAGAACTGGTGACCCGGAATCTTGAAGAGGAACGCCTGCGATTTACCACCAACCTTGCCGAGGCGGTAACCGACTGCCTGATGGTCTTTCTTTGTGTAGGCACCCCCGCCCGCGACGACGGTTCGCTGGATCTCAACGACCTGCTTGACGCCGTGGCGCAAATCGCTAAGGCCATTTCCGAATACCACATCATTGCCAACAAAAGCACCTGTCCCCCGGGAACCACCGAAGCCATCGAACAAGTCCTGCGTGAAAATACGGATCAGACCTGCGATGTGGTGGCGAATCCCGACTTTTTGAAGGAAGGTTCCGCCATCGACGATTTCATGCGTCCGGACCGCATCGTCGTGGGATGCACTGAAGTCCGGGTAAGGGAAATCATGAAAGAATTATACAGCCCCTTCCTGCGCACCGGACGCCCCTTTCTCACCATGAGCCCGCGCAGCGCGGAAATGATGAAATACGCCTTGAATGTCATGCTGGCCGCGCGCATTTCTCTCATGAACCAACTGGCTGATATTTGCGGGGCCTATGACGCGGACATCAATGAAGTGCGGGAAGCGTTGGGCACCGATTCCAGGATCGGTCCCACTTTTTTGTTTCCCGGACTAGGATTTGGCGGTCCAGGCCTGCCCCGTGACGTGGCCACCTGTGTGCGATTGGCCAAAGACAAAGGATTAACCTGTGATTTGATCGAAGCCATTTATAAGGTGAATCAACGGCGGCGCGAACAATTCCTCAAGATGATTTTGGAGTATTTTGGAGATTCCATCGCCGGCAAAAGAATTGCCCTTTGGGGCGCCAGTTTCAAGCCGCGCACGGATGATCTGCGGGGCGCACCGGCGCTCTATATCATCGATAATCTATGCGCGGCGGGCGCCAAGGTCGTTGTTTTCGATCCTACGGCATCGGCCAAACTGCTGGAACGCTACTCCGGAGCGATTGAGATCGCCCCAAAATATTATACTGCCCTGGAAGGAGCCGACGGACTCGTCATAGCCACGGAGTGGAATGAATTCCGGCGTCCCGACTACGAGCGCATGGGCAGTTTGATGAAAGAAAAAGTCATTTTTGACGGGCGCAATTTATACACGCCCAAGGTGATGGAATCACACGGTTTCAAGTATTTTACCATCGGCCGGCCCGCCGTATAAGATTGGACACACGTGCATGGAAGTTGCTTCACATTATGTTGGGCGGCGTTGTACGCCATTGGACATTGAGATTACCCCTCGTATGGGCATGAATTTTGCCGCGGGCACCGGGGATCTCAATCCCTGCTATTTTGATGACGAACGCCCCGGAGGCATTATCGCCCCCCCCATGTTGGCCACCGCGCTTACCTGGCGGATTTCTTCCCGATTGACGGAATTTTGGGAAAGCGGCGATTTCCCCGCCGAAGTCATTGCCCGCCAGGTGCATTTCAGCGAGATCCTGCAATGGCACAAGCCCGTGCGCCCGGGAGAACGGCTTCGCCTTGAAGGGATTACCAAGGCAATTCTACCACATCGCGGCGGCACCCACTTAATCCTGGAATACCAGGCATGGGATACCGCAAATGAATTGGTATTCACCGAATATACTGGCGCTTTGCTCCGGGGAGTGCGTTGTAGCGACGGCGGAAAAGGCGGCGACACCCTTCCCCCCGCCCCTGTTCCTCCCACGGCGCCGGAACTTCTCTGGGAAAACGTGCTGCATATCGGCCCGATGGAATCTCATATTTACGATGGCTGCGCCGATATCCATTTTCCCATTCATAGTTCTCCGGCCTTTGCGCATGCTGTGGGATTACCCAGTATTATCTATCAAGGCACCGCGACTCTTTCCCTCGCTCTGCGGGAAATCGTCAACATGGAGGCGGGGCGCGATCCGGAGCGTCTGTGTGGTGCAGGCAACATCTTTGCAGGCATGGTTCGCATGAATTCGGACATCCGGGTGCAGGCCTTGGCGAAAACCAAGTCCGCGGGAACTACCTGCGTGCACTTTGCCGTCTTGAATATGGAAGGAAAACATGCGATAAAGAATGCATGGGCGTTAATTCGTGACTAACGCAAGGTAAGCACACAATGAATACAAAACCGTTGCAGCGGCTTTGGCAGTATGTGGAGTACTGGGCGAAACAAAAGCCCCATGCCGAAGCACTGGTCTTCGGCGAACAGCGCATGTCATGGGCGGAATTCAATGAACAGGTCGATCATTGCGCCAGGGCATTTCTCGAACTGGGCGTACAAAAAGGCGAACGTGTCGCCCTGGTCGCCATGGCGTGTCCCGAATTCCTGATTTCCTTTATGGCCGCCTCAAAAATCGGGGCCATCTGGCTGGGCATTTCACCAAAATTCAGCGTGGATGAAGTGCGCTACGTCCTCAGTCATGCCCAACCCGTTGTTCTGATAACGCTACGGGATTATCACGGCGTGGACCTGGTGGAACAAGGATTTACCTTCCAGGAAGAGTTTCCGACCATCGCGGAAGTCCTGGTCATTGGCAAAACCATGGACGGCTTGCTGGAATTTGATAAATTCTGCAACCGTCCGCGCCCGGAATGGGACGCCGGGCTCGCAGAACGCCTAAGCGAAGTGGAGGAAGAGGACGAAGCACTGTTGATGTATACGTCCGGTGCGACCGGCAAGCCCAAAGGGGTTTTGCATACGCATCAAACCATCATTCAAAACGCCGCGGTGGAAGTCGAATATTTTTCCATCCACCAAGACGACCGGGTCTTGCTGCACTTCCCCATTAATCATGTGGCCGCGGACGTGGAAATTGGATTTGGCGCCATCTATGCCGGCGCCACCCTTGTCATGATGGACCATTTTGACGCGGCGGCATCGTTAGACCTTATTGAAAAAGAAAAAATAACCTTCATCGGCCAGATTCCAACCATGTACCTGATGCAAATGCAGACCCCCGGATTTGAATCGCGCGATTGGTCGAATATCCAGAAGTTCATTTGGGGAGGCACTACCGCTTCCCTGCAAATGATCGAAACCCTCGGCGCCATTGCTCAAAAAACCGGCGCCCACCTGCTTACGGGGTATGGGGCCACGGAAGTGTGCGGTTTTGTCACCTTCACCGATCCCGATGCCACGGTTGAACATCTCTCTCAATCCGTGGGAAAAGCCGCTCCGCCATATGAAATGCGCATCGTGGGCCCCGACCGGCAACCCCTGCCCGCAGGTCAAATGGGAGAACTGGCCTTTCGGGGGCCAACCTTGATGAAAGGCTATCTGAACGCGCCGGTTCAGACCGCTGAAGTGATGGATAAAGAAGGCTGGTATTACACCCAAGATCTCGCTCACATGGACGATGCAGGAAATATTTTCCTCGTGGGCAGAAGTTCTGAAATGTTCAAAAGCGGCGGAGAGAATGTCTTCCCGCGTGAGATTGAAGATGTGCTGGAGTCACATGACGCTGTGCTCTTCGCCGCCGTCTTGGGAATATCCGATGAACTCTTTGGGGAGGTGGGACACGCCTTTGTCGTATTGAAACCGGGATATCAGGTGGCCAGCGATGTTTTACAAAAACACTGCCGTGAACATCTGGCCACTTTTAAAGTGCCCAAACGCATTGAGATTCGCGCACAATTGCCTTTGCTCCCCAGCGGCAAGGTCAATAAACTTGTTTTGCGTTCAGAATTGAAGCAGACATGACATTTTTTGACCGCATTATGCGGCGCTGAAGGCATGCGCGAACTATATTGCCAGGCGGAATGTAGGATCATGGCGGAAAAATCATTGAACGAATATTCCCTGCGCCTTCTCGCCTATACGCCCCGGTATGTACGGCACATTCTCATCGCCGGGGATGCCATTATTCCGTCCGTCCTCCTTTTTCACAAACGCGATCTGGAAACCATACACGTGCTTACCCGGAATAAGACAGAAGCCGATTTTTGCCGTTCCCTTGCCGATTCCATCACAATTGAAATGCTTCAACCTGGTTGTCCCTTGTCCTTGCAAACGAAATTTGATGCAGTCCTCTTAGCCAACCCTGATTACCTGGCCGAACCGTCAATCACGTTCAGCGCATGCCTGAAGGACTACGGGCATTTGTTGGTGCTTTGTCCAAATCCGGGGTACTGGAAGCATACACGCCAGAAAACAACCGGACCTTCCCCGGAAGAGATCAAAAACCAGGCGGCAACCAAGGGTTTCTATCTGTATCAACAATGGTCTGTGGAAGATGATGCGTTTTTCCAAGCCCCACGGGATGCTCAAGGGAACATATTCATTGGGGATGCCTGCATCGCCATAGCCGATGAAGCCTCCCGCCATGATCTGGCCTGCCCACTGATGCTGATGTTGTTTGTTCCGGCTGATTATAATCCACTATCCCATGCACAGGCCTGTTGCGAGGCCGGCCATCCGGAACAGGGATATGAACTCCTCGGCATGGCGCCGCAGTCCAACGATCAGGTCTCCATCAACCTTGAAATGCTGCATTGTCTTGTCGAATGGCTAAAACGCTCTCCCGATGCGGATCCCCTGGAATTTCTTACCCGCGCCCAGACCATCTTTTACCAGATCATCGAGCAATCCCCCTCATCCGCCCCCGCGTATCAGTATCAGGCGGAGCTATGGGGGTTGGCGGGTGATCCGGCCATGGGCGCACGATTACTTCGAAGCCTCCAGCAGGCCGTGTCCGGCAAGTGCGCCGCACCCCTTTGTAAACAAGCGCACACGAATCAGAAAGAGTACTCCCCTCCTGAGTGGAATCCCTCAAAAGCTCCGCACAAAGTGCTCTTCGTAATGCCGCCCCGGCCGCATTATGGCCTGGATGTGCTCTATGATGGCCTGTGCACCTTGCTTGGCGCGCAACATGTCATCGATTTCCCCCAAAAGCCTTTTTTGCATGGACAAGTCGATGCCGCCCTTTCACACTATCTTTGCTACTTCAACCACCCCGCTTTTAATTATTCGCTGGAGCAAATTTGCGAACTCCTGCAACGCGGCATCATCGATTGCATTCTTTATGGCGATTGTGAACGCGCCCTGGATCCGGCCATTGGTCAGACACTCATCCAGGCGGCGAAAGATATCCCGTTGTTTTTAGTGGATCAGATGGATGAAGCGGCAAATATGCGGGATAAGACAGGCGAATATCTGGGAAATGCAAACGTTGCCGGATATTTCAAGCGGGAAATGCTGGCATGCGGCCAATATGGCCCCAATGCCTTTCCGCTTCCCTTTGCCTATCCCGACGCCCGTATTCCAAAAGACATGCCATCATCCCGCGCGCGTCCCCTGTTCTGGGCAGGACATCGTCGCGCCGGACTGCGCCGTCTATACCTGGAAGATTTGGCGGCAAAACGAAACCTCCCCTTCACTGGGCGTTTTTCCTCCCAGGAATATGGCAACATCCTTCTCAATACCCAAATCGGACTAAACTTCTTCGGCTTTGGCTTTGACACCCTGCGTTTCTGGGAACTCCCCGCCCACGGCTGCATGCTCCTTTCGGAACGGCTGCCCATCCATATCCCCTGCCCCTTTCAGGACGGGCGTCAAGCCGTCTTTTTCGATGATCTGAAGGGTCTCCATCAACAATTGGATTATTACCTCCATCATCCTGAAGAAGCCGCGGCCATCGCCCGAACCGGCCATGAGTACCTGCTCCACCATCATTCCGCCTCTGCCCGCGCACGCCAGTTGTTGGGATGGATTCAATCGATCCCAGGCTGATTCGTCAATAAACCCTCCAATATGATACAACTAGTGTAAAGAAAAAGGATGCTGCGGTTGTCCAGATTACTGGATAATACATATTCCATGAAATAAGGTGATGTGCTGTAATGCTTGTCAAGGTTGTCCTGCCAATGTTCATCGTTCTGGGCGTGTGCGCATCCGGAGGATGGGCCGTCAGCGAAAAACCCACAATCACTCTGATAAGCGGCACTCACTGGAAACCTGCACCCCCCGCCAAAGTAATCTATGGTACGGATGACCGCATCGACGTCTATCAGGAAACCGATTCGGACCGCCTGACATGGGCCGCCTCTTCCTGCGCGCTAATCAATTCAAGCCGTGTCACAAACAACGGAGATGGAACCTATACGATTTTACCCGCTGAATTCCAGCAATATGGTTTGCCGGCCTGCCCGGAAGAGCCTTTTGGCGATCAGCCCACTGCCGCGTTTTGCAGCGGTGGCATGGTTGGGACAGACCTGGTTGTCACGGCAGGCCATTGCTATGATGAAGGGGATCTTTCAAGTGTATATTTCATCTTCGGCTATGTAATGGAAAACGCCACAACCCCGGTCTTGACCTTCCCCTCGGACTGTGTATATCAAGGCGTGGAAGTGGTGGGACATCAACTCACCGGCACTTTGGATTACTCTGTGATCCGTGTGGATCGCCCCATTACCGCCCCCGGGGCTCACCCTTTCACCATCCGCCGGGAAAGCGTGATTGCCGTGGGCGAACACGTGGGTGTGATCGGCCATCCATCCGGCCTTCCCATGAAAATTGCCTTCGGCAACGACACCGTGGTCCGCGCCAATGATAATGAAGGCTTCTTTGTAGCGAACCTCGACACCTATCATGGCAATTCAGGTTCTCCCGTGATTAATCCGGTAACCGGCATTCTGGAGGGTGTCCTGGTCCGGGGTGACATCGATTATGTGAGCCATGGCGACTGCTTTGTCAGCAATGTCGTGCCAAACGACGGCGGACGCGGTGAGGATGTCAGTAAAAGCACCTCCTTCATGGATTTCGTACCCGTCCTAATCACCAGCACGGGAACGATAAAATTGAACAGGGCATATTTCAGTTGTTCGGACACGCTTGAGGTGGAGTTGCGTGATGCTGACGTGCAGGGCGCCGGGCAAGCCTCGGTGCAGGGCAGCACCAGCAGTGGCGATTCGGAAAGCATTGTGCTTACGGAAGGAATTCCCGCCGGGATATTTCGTGGAACGATCGGGCTTCAGGCCGGTCCGGTAACTCTGGGAAACGGACAGTTGGAAGGGGTGGAAAACGATACCGTGCTCGTCAGTTATGCCGATGCGGATGACGGAACAGGCCAACCGGCCACCGCCACCGCCATGGCTGTCGTGGATTGCACCGCCCCGATCATCCAGAGTATTGCTATTGAGTCCGTGGGCTCCAGCCAGGCTACTGTCGCCTTCACTACAAATGAACCCACCACCGCGATTCTTCACGCGGGCCTTGGCTGCGGGATATACTCACTGCATGCCGAAGGACTCCTCAGCACCGATCATCTGCTCCATCTCAACGGCCTGCAAAATACAACTCCCTATTTCTTTATCGTGGACGCCACGGATGAAGCAGGCAATCCCGCCACTGACGACAACGGCGGCCTGTGTTACTCGTTCACCACCGTGCGCCAAACCCCCTACTTCACGGAACTCTTTGATGAAACCGGGAATCCCTTCGATCTCGCCAACCGTTCTCTCACTTTCATCCCGATCAACCATACCGATGGTTACAGCGCATGTATAGAAACAGCACAAGCATTTCCAAGCGATCCCTCTGGCGGAAATGCGGTAGTTCTGGATGACGACAGCTTTGCTACAGTATCGTTAAGTGGCATGGAAGTTAAATTGTATGGCGTGTCGTATGACCAATTTTTCATTGGCAGCAATGGTTATATCACATTTCTTTTCGGCGACCAGACCTATACCTCCATCTTAATCAATCATTTCGCCATTCAGCGAATTTCCGCCTTGTTTCATGACTTCTCTCCCAATATACGCGGCCAAGTTTCCTGGAAACAATTTGACGACCGGATTGCCGTTACCTATGACTCCATTCCGGAATACAATGGATCGGGGGTGTATCCGCCGGAAAACAGCAATAGTTTTCAAATCGAACTCTTCGCAAACGGTCTTATACGAATCACCTACCTGGGCATGTACGCCAAAGAAGGCATTGCGGGGCTTTCCGCGGGAAATGACACGCCCACCGATTTCACCGCGGATACCCTGAACCTCAAACCTTCTTGCGCGGAACTCGACACTGACTGCGATGGCCTGCCAGACTACGATGAGTTCGTAGTGTATGGAAGTGATCCGGTACAAACAGATACCGACGGAGATACTCTGCCGGATGGATGGGAAGCCTTGCGGGGACTGAATCCGGCCAGTTCCGAGGGCGATGACGGCGCCGGCGCAGACCCGGATATGGACGGACTTACAAATGCACAGGAATTTGCCGAGGGCACGCTGCCGCTGTGTACGGATTCAGACCGGGACGGCGTCTCGGATGGGCAGGAAATAACCGACGGAACCGATCCCACGGGCGCCGATCAACCGCACACGGCGGACACCGACGGTGATTGGGTTATTTCCCTGTCCGAAATGTTGCGCATTATCCAACTATACAATTCCAATGGATTTCACTGCTCACCCGGTACGGAAGACGGCTATGCGGTGGATACAGGATCAACCGGCTGCCTTCCCCATAACAGCGATTACATCGAACAGGATTGGCATATTTCCCTGTCAGAATTACTCCGCATAATCCAGTTCTTTACTATTCGCGCGTATCACCGCGACCTCCTCGGCGAAGATACTTTCGCACCGGGAAAACAGTAGCCGCCACTGCTTGAATCTTGCCGTACGCTCACGTAATCTCTTTCTCATCAGCAATAGAACGGGAAAGAGAGAATAGCATGACGGATACATCACCCCTGCGCGGATTGCATTGGACCAGCATTTTGCTTGTGGCCTTATCTCTCTCCATCGGATGGGGCATACGCGGCAATTTCGGACATGAATACGGCGCAATGATCCCCGGCGCACTCGCCGCAACGGCTGCCTGCCTCCTATCGGGGCGTCCGGATTGGCGCGAGCGCGTGCATTTCTTCGCCATGTTCGGCGCACTCGGTTGGGCTTTCGGAGGATCCATTTCCTATATGCAAGTCATCGCCTTCTCCCACTCCGGTCACCTACCCTCGCAAATCTACGGCTTTTTCTGCCTCTTTGTCATTGGTTTCCTATGGGGAGGCATGGGCGGCGCGGGCACGGCCTTTCCTGCTGTTGCGGATCGTGACCGATTAACGGAACTTTTTCGTCCCCTTTCTTGGATTTTCGTCGTTTGGTTCATTAGCTCCCTCTTCGTCGTCCCATGGATCGAAAATTGGGAAACCCGTGAAGCAGCCACCTGGAGCCGTCATGAAAGCGTCCTCTATTGGTTCGATGCGGACTGGATCCCCGCGATCACGGCCATTCTAGCCCTGTTTCTCTTTGATCTCTGGGAACGGCGCGCCCCCAATATCCTTTGGCTGCCCTGCTTTGCGGCGGGCGGTGCACTGGCTGGATTTTTCGTTCAAGCCCTGCTTGCAGCAACTCATCTGACGGGTCTTGTAACCCACCTATTCGTCCATCGGCAAGGCGACCTGCACAAACTGGCCAAACTGGCCGCACAACAAAACATTCCCATGGATCAGGCATTGGAAGGATTGCTCATCAACTGGCCGCAAGGATTATTGCTCATCCCACACCATGTTGGCTGGATCTTCGGACTGATAGGCGGTATTTCCCTCTATTTTGCCCTTTTCGGAAAATTCCGCTCCGGCGCCTCTTTGTTTTTGCACATGGCAGTGGGGTGGTTCGTGTGCTTTCTGATATTCCCGGTTTTCTTGAACTTCGGTGGCGCGGGCTTCCGCATGACCCCGCCCCGGGGGGATGATTGGGCGGGAATAGTGGGCGTCTTCCTTGGAACGGCACTCTGGCTCTACCGAAACAATTACCCGCCCGTGCTCTTCGCCTCTCTGGTAAGCGGCATCGTGGGCGGATTAGGATTTTCAGGCGCCGCCTGGATCAAACTGATGATGGTAGCACCCGGCAATCCCGCGCGCGTCTCCGAGCCCGCAACCGTGGCCGCGTGGACCTATTGGCAGGGACAGAATTGGCACAGCTTTCTGGAACAAAGCTATGGATTCATCAACGGCATTGGAATCGCCCTCGCCATGGGGTTGCTGGCAACGCGGGTAAAGACCGTGCAAGGCGATCCCAAACAACGCCGCTGGACGGAGGTCTACGCTGTAAGCTTTGTCCTCTTCCTGCTTACCTTTCTAAACATCTTTAAAAACGTGCCCGAATGGACCAAGTCGGTAGTCCCCGCCACCATGCGCGCACCACTGTTTGAGTCCATCAACCTGTCCGCCGAACTATGGTTTGTACTTGTCTGGGGTTTGATGGCCGCCATGGGGACGTATATGCTTGCGCGTCATCTGCACCGCCCCATCCCATTGATTCCAAAATCCTGGCTGGGCAAAGGGCAATTGTTGTATCTCGTGTTTCTGTGGATGATCGTGACCGCCAATTTTGAGCGCGCGTTGCCCAGTTTCTCTGAACAACGCATCCTGACCGAAGGTGTCATTTTCGTAAACGCCATCATGGCAACCTTCATGATACTGGCGTGTGCCTGGGAAACAAACAGCATCCCCCTGCTCGAAACCAGCGCTTTTCACAAACCCATCCGGCATGCCCTTTGGGCCGGCGTGGCCGCCGTGCTCATCGCTTCTTTTGGCATGACCGCCACCGTACGCATGGTATACGGAGACACCCCCGCGGGCCATTCCTCCATCCACAAACGCTTCGGCCCTGACGCTACGTGGCGAATTGCCCCTCTCGAAAAGGGTAAAAAGCACAGCTAGAACGGACCGTTAAGAGGCCGGCGAACCAATCGGAGGGCACCCAGAATCTGCATCAGCCCCTGTCCGAAAACGGATAATGCCGGAGGCATCCACATAAAATCCACGGTCACCGGTCACACCATATTCCTGCGCATTGGCATTCACTTGAAAACTGCCGCTGGCCGCCGACATCACATAGGTATAGCCATTGCGCGGCTGGTTCCAGTCCCCATCTAGAAACTTGGGCGAATCGGCCGGCGGCGGATTCACCAGTTCATCAAAGCTATCCGCAAACCGTCCGAACGACGTGCAAAATCCGGTCTGAGCCCCAACAATTACCCGAAGATTGCCAATCGCCGCGGACTCATTGGCCTGGATGCGCGCTCGAAGCATATTGGGAATTGCGATGGCCGCTAAAATACTGATAATCGCGATGACAATCATCATCTCAATCAACGTAAACCCCGCCATGCGTCGCATTACCCCGTCTCCATTCCGGGCGCATCGCCCGGTGTTCACACACTCAACAGTTCATTACCACTTTATCCTGAATGCCGGGGCGCAAGCCAGTCTGCCACTTTATAGGCGGCCACCAGCTTGATAAGATCCCCCGGCACAAACGGCAACAGACCCGCCATCACCGCATGATACGGCGTCATGCCCGGCCAGACACTCAGCCACAACGCGCCCATGCTTAAAATCACAACATTTGCCCAGCACATGCCCAGCACACGGTTCTTGAAAAGGCGTAGTATGTGCGGCGCGAAGATAAATCCGGCCAAATATCCGAACGTAGCGCCCGAACTCACGGCAAACAGAGGAATTCCGCCCACGCCCAGTGCCAGATAAAGCGCCGCCCCACACGCCGCGCGGTGCGGTTCCACCAGACATGCGGCGAGCAATACGCCAAAGGTTTGCAACGTCACCGGAACCGGCGAAAATGGCAACGGAAACCGAATCAACGCCCCCGCCGCGATCAAACACGCCACACCCGCCACTTCCACAAAAACACGCCCCCGAGAACAGCTTAGGTTCTCCAGCGGCCAATATGCCTCACGTTGTATCATGGGCAAAGTATACCCTGTATGACGACTACAATCAATGGCCTTCTTTTTGTTCGGGTGCACGACATTTTCGTGGGTTTTCGCCTTCACGAGTGCCCGTAAGCGCCCAGATCGCCGACTCTAGCGCTACGAATTCACGAGCGATGCCCGTTTTTTCGAGTGTTAGTTGTATTGTAGTAGCACAGACTACAATTTCCCGCTGGGAAAACGAAGGATATTTCCAAAACCCACTAAAATGTTGTGCACCCTTTTTGTTCCGTTTTCCTTGCGCCTGCCGCCCCTGGCAAGGTACACTGTATCCATGCGCGCCTGTAGCTCAGGTGGATAGAGCATCGGCCTTCTAAGCCGGTGGCCGCTGGTTCGAGTCCAGCCAGGCGCGCCAGTGTTTTTTCTTGCCATCGCTTGCCCATCATTGATTTTATTGGCCAAAACGCTATCTATCGCTACTGTATCACTACTGTGATTAAAGCTCAGCATTTTGCCAAAGCTTGCCGATAGTATACATTGTGTGCCGCTTTTTGACGAGTGCAACGTTAAAAACCTACCCTTTCCGCTTCACCTTATTTCCCCTTCGGCTAACAGTTTTATTTTTAGTTTTGACAAAATTAAGCCCGAAAATGGCCGATAGGGATTATTGGGCAGTAGAAAGAAAATCGGCATTTCCGCCATCATTTGTTCCCTATTTTGACATTTGCACCCTGCCTGTGTATTTTGCTATATCTATCGTTAAGAACGGGTGGTGGGTAGGGGAGTAAATGATGCCTTTTGAACAGCTTAAGCCGAATGTAGTGGTAACGGGGCTGATACTGCCGGAGCCCGTCAAGGTTATTGCCACGGTGCCTTTGGGCGATGCGGTAAAACTCATCGGCCAAGGGTTGCGCACCAACCAGATTCATCAACCCGTTCTCACCGCCGGCCAAGTAGCCTCCCTTATCATCACGCCGGAGAAGGAACCTTTTGACGGCGATTCCAAGCGTTTCCGGTTGGGCGTGGAGGCGTGGCGCCTGGCGCTTGCGTATGAATATGACCCGTTCTTCTCCCTGTCCATCGCACGCGTGGACCCGCTGCCGCACCAATTGGAGGCCGTCTATGATTACTTCCTGCGGTTGCCGCGCATACGCTTCCTCCTTGCAGACGACCCCGGCGCCGGCAAAACCATCATGGCGGGGCTGCTTCTCAAGGAGTTAAAGATTCGCGGCCTCGTGCAACGTGTGCTCATCGTCTGCCCGGCGAATCTCACCTTCCAGTGGCAACGCGAAATGCGGGACAAATTCCGCGAGCAATTCCAGGTAATCCGCAGCGATGTCCTTCGCGCCAACTACGGCCAGAACCCCTGGCAGGAAGAAAACCAAGTCATCACCTCTGTTTCGTGGGTATCACGCGTCGAAGACGCCAAGCAAAGCCTTTTGCGGAGCCGCTGGGACCTGATCATTGTCGATGAAGCGCACAAGATGAGCGCCTATAGCGCCGACAAGAAGACCTTGGCCTACCAGCTAGGCGAGCAACTGTCGGAGATGACGGACCACTATCTGCTGATGACCGCCACGCCGCACAAAGGCGACCCCGACAACTTCTGCCTGTTCCTGGGGCTGCTGGACCGCGACGTTTATGGCGATGTGCAAAGCCTTGAAGAGGCCATGCGCAGAAATAGCGCCCCCTTCTACCTGCGCCGCCCCAAGGAAGCCCTGGTCGCCTTCCCAGACCCCGACACAGGCATAGTCAAAAGGCTGTTCACCAACCGCTTGGTCAACACCACCGAATTCAAGATCAACGATGATGAGTGGGACTTCTACGATACGCTGACCAAGTACGTCGAAGAGCAATGCACCAAGGCCGCGCAGGATGACACCGCACGGAGCCGGGCGTTGGGCTTTACGATGGCGATGCTGCAACGCCGATTCGCCTCCAGCATCTACGCGGTGCGGCGAAGCCTGGAACGCATGCGGGAGAAGCGCCAGAAGATTCTGGAAGACCCCGAAGGCTATCGCGAACGCCTCAAGGCCAAGAAACTGCCCGATGACTTTGAAGACCTGACCGAAGAAGAGCAGCAGGAGATCATGGATGAACTGGAGGAGGTGGTGGCGTCCATCGACCCGCAGGAACTCAGGCTGGAGATTATTGAACTCGACAAGCTTATTCAGCATGCGCTCATTCTGGAGCGGCGCGAGGTGGAGTCCAAGCTGGTAAAGCTTCGCGAGGTCTTGGACACCCAGGGGATTTTCAAAGACCCCAAAATGAAGCTGCTTATCTTCACGGAGCACAAGGACACGCTTGATTACCTGGTGCGTAAGATGGCCGATGAATGGGGCCTGAGCGTCACCCAGATTCACGGCGGCATGAAGATTGGCGACCGCGACACCCCCGGCACGCGCATCTACGCGGAACGCGATTTCCGGGAGCATGCCCAAGTGCTGGTGGCCACCGAAGCGGCGGGCGAAGGGATTAACCTCCAATTCTGCTGGTTCATGATCAATTATGACATCCCGTGGAACCCCGTCCGGCTCGAACAGCGCATGGGCCGCATCCACCGTTATGGCCAGGAGAAAGACTGCCTCATCCTGAATTTTGTGGCCATAAACACCCGTGAAGGCCGTGTGCTTCAGAAACTGTTTGAGCGTCTGGCGGAGATTGAAAAAGAACTCGACCCCAACAAGACCGGAAAAGTCTTCAACGTGCTGGGCGACATCTATCCGTCCAACGAATTGGAAAAGATGGTTCGGGGCATGTATGCCCAGAATCTCACCGAACAGGCCATCAAGGACCGGATTGTGGAAGATGTGGACACCGAACGCTTCCGCAGCATCACCGAATCCACGCTGGAAGGCCTTGCGAAGCGCGAATTGAACCTGTCCTACGTCATTGGCAAGTCCGCCGAAGCCCGTGAACGGCGTCTGGTCCCCGAAGTGGTGGAGGATTTCTTTACCCAGGCGGGGCCGGTAGTGGGGGTGAATCCCTCCAAGGTGAAAGGCCAGGAACATGTCTTCCGGGTGGGGCGTATCCCGCGCATGCTGTGGCCATTGGGCGACCAATTGGAAAACCGCTTTGGAAGGCTGGGGCGGGAATATAAACACATCGTGTTCGACAAAGACCTACTCCAAAGAGACCCCACCTGGGAATGGGTAACCCCTGGCCATCCCCTGTTCGAGGTAGTCCGGGAATACCTGAAGGATGAAGTAAGCGGTGACTTGAAGCATGGCGCGGTCTTTTACGACCTTCACCATGCCGAACCCTACAGGCTCGACGTGTTCGTGTCCGCCGTACGCGATGGCTTGGGCCGCTGCCTCCACCGCAAGCTGTTTGTCATGCAGGTCAACATGGATGGTTCCCTGGCGGTGCGCCAGCCCACCATATTCCTGGACCTCGCTCTGGCCCCCAAGGAAACCGCTGTACCCAATGGGGAGGGACTGCCGGATAATTCGTTCATCGAGAAGACGCTGATCGAGGAATCGCTCAATGGCTTCCTGATCGAAGTGGCGAAGGAACGCGTCCACCAGGTCGAAATCATCACCAAACACATTGATATCAGCCTGCGGGCCATTATCCACCGGGTCAACCTCCAATATGCCGATCTGACGGCGCAGAAAGAAATGGGCAGCACGGAATCCGGCCTGGATGGACGCCTCAAGATGATGGAAGACCGGCTCTTTGAGTTAAATGGCCGCCTGGAGCGCCGACTGGAGGAACTCCAGAAGGAGTGCCAGTGTTCCATTGGCGATATCGAGTGCCTGGGCCGGGCCTGGGTATTGCCACACCCGGAACGGAGCGCCCCCGGCATGGCGTCCATGGTGCGGGATGACGAAGTCGAGCATATCGCCATCACCGAGGCCATTAAATATGAAGAAGCCCGTGGGTGTGTTGTCGAAAGCGTCGAAACCGAGAACAAAGGCTTTGACCTGATCTCGCGGCGATTCGATGCCGTAGATCCCACCTTGCTGATCGAATACCGCTACATCGAAGTCAAAGGACGTTCAGGGGTCGGTGAAATCGCCCTCACCGCGAACGAATACAAAACCGCTGAACGGCTCAAGAAAGACTTTTGGCTGTATGTGGTCTACAACTGCGGAACAAAGCCTGAAATTCACACAATTCAGGACCCGGCTCGTATGGACTGGAAGGCATTGGTGAAAGTCGAGCATTATCAAATTTCAGCACCAACGGTTCTGGAGATTTGTGCCAAATGTTAAACTTTAGCCTCCTACAAAATGGAATGGACTTCTTTGCTAATGCTGTTGAGCAACTGTCCAAACATAATCTCACCACGTAAGATTACTGGAGGTTGGGTATGTGATAATTGCATGGAGTATTGATTGAGTAAAGATGACAGAGAAATTGTGAAGAGGCGGAAAGGGAGAAAATTCAGTGGACAAGATTGACACAATACAAAAACTAGTAATGGTTCTTAATTTCCTTGTTCCTGGTTTTATTTGGTATTCCGTGTATTCCCAATTTGTCTCACGACGAGAAAAACCGTTTGCCGATAATGCCATTCTTTTTGTATTTCTAAGTTGTGTCAATTTTGCTCTTTGGATAGGTCCTCTATATTTTCTGGCCATTGACGATATTATCTCGGGGCACCCAATCAAGACTTGCTTTTTATGGTTTGTGGTTCTTTTTCTGTCGCCAGTAGTATTGGGCTTGCTTTCAGGATATGGAAGTAGCAAAGATCTATACTTCCGTTTCTTAAGATGGTGTGGACTTAATCCGAAACATCCAACACCCACTTCTTGGGATTATCTCTTTAGTGATTCTGAGTCAAAATGGCTCATTGTTACATTCAAAGATGGCTCAAACGTGGCTGGATATTGGGGTGAAAATTCTTTTGCCTCATCTAATCCATTAGAGCGCGACGTGTATCTCGAAACAGTGTGGTCAGCAGACGGAAAGGGTAAATGGAAAGAAACACAACCAAACAATGGCATATTGATTCGTGCAGACGAAATCAGAGCAATTGAAGTGTGGAATAACCAGGAGACAACAAATGGAAAAACAAAACAAAAAACTGTTAAACATCAGCGAAGGCTACAAGGGCGGAAGAGAACAACTAGGACATAAGCCTGTCAATAAAGTAAACGCTTTAGCACCAACACCCCCTACTAGTGGTTCGAACATTAAACCCGCGAAAAAGAAATAGGTTACAACATCTAAAGACTACTCTATAAACAATGTAGATAGAAATTTGTAGTGTAGATAGAAATTTGTAGATAGATTTCGTAAGGCATTGATTTTAAAGGGATTACTATAAACAAAGACACTGATTTTGATTGTTTATAGAAAGTTTGTTTTGTTCCAAGCCAAAGGGCAATAAAAGTTGATGGATTCGTATCCTAAATCATTGATAAAATTGGACTTGCTCATATATTGGAAAGAGGGAAACTACGGTGAACACAAGTGAACCGTCTATCATCACCGCAGATGATGCAGTGATCGTCAGGATGGTGCTGGCTGCTCAGGTGCGGTTGATTGCAATGGCACCTGCGTTTAGTCAGATTGTTGCCCAGGCAATTTCTGACAAATGGAAACTTATGGGGCGTGAATCTGTAAATGTGATTTTGGATGCGGACGCTGGAGTATACCGGTTAGGCTATGGCGTGCCAGGGGGGCTTGACTTGTTGAGCGCCACTGCACGGGAACTAAAAACAACGCTGAACCGGCAGCCAGGCATTCGTATCGGCATAATTATTTCGGATAATGACACGCTAATCTACACACCAACGCCGTTGCTTATAGAGGCTGGACACAAAGAAACACCAGCGCCGTTGCTTACTGAGGCTGGACGCAAAGAAACACCAGCGCCTAACGCCATCCATTTACCGTCCGCTCCGCCTTCAATTGAGCGCGACCTTGGGCAAGGGCCGGAAGGTGCCACAAAACAAACTATTGGGCTTGATCCTATAGAAAAAGATGTAATTAAAGAAGTTAAATCTGATTTGGAAAAGAATCCTCCGCAAAAGTTTGATGTGGCGCGGCAAATACATGTGTTCAATTCATACTTTGAGTTCGTAGAATTATCAATTGAAGGCACACAAATTGACAGGAAAAAAGTTTCTATACCCCCTTATCTTTTAGGAGTTGTGGACGCAAAAACAAAAAATCAATTGCACGCATCATTCAATCTAGTGCCGGAAACCGATGAAATGTCGGGAAAACATATAGACGATGATCGAAAGAAGATTGTAAAGCAATATCTGAAAGTCATACCCAATTATGGCACAGTGATTTTGCGGGCGGATAAAGAAAAGTTCCAAAAACAAATTAAAGAACTCGAACAGGCCGTTGAAGATTTTCGCAAAGCACTTGTGGCGAGATTACAGACGTCCACTGAAAAAAGCCGTCTGATGCTCATGGAAGAATTGTTGCCCCGATTGAATGAGAATCCTCCAAAGGAATGGCGCACATCGTTTCAATCTACACTTGATCCTTCGACTGTTTCCCATCTCCTGGATGAAGAACTCAAAGACGCCTTCGGTCAGGTCGAACAGATGATCAGGGGTATGGGGATAAAATGTTTGTTCAAAGGAGTCACGTACGAAATGCTTCAAGATAAGAACTTTGTAACTGCTGTTAAAAAAGTATTGCCTGATTTACCGGTTTTTCATGAAGAATATACTGCGGCTCGTGTTGTCAAGTGACAATAGGATTTCTTTATAAATGCATGATCGATACCCGAAACGATTGATAGAAGTGGATTTGCCGATACGGCGGATATCGGAGCATGCGCGGCGGGAGAAATCCATCCGGCATGGGCATATTTCGACGCTGCATATCTGGTGGGCGCGGCGGCCTTTGGCGGCGTGCCGTGCGGTGTTGTGCGCGGCGTTGTGGCCGGACCCGGCGGATGAGTTGTGTCCACAGGCGTTCCGGGATGCCGCAGCGGAGGCGATGAATGGGTTTTCAAAGGCCATCCGTAAATCGGAAACCGTCCAGGCAATCATGGGACAATATGCTGGAAGCTTTTTGACGCTGGAAAAGAAGCAGGTAAACCCCAAGAAAAAAGAGCACCGGGAAACGCTCCGGTATTTGCTGTTGGATTTCATCGCACAGTTTTCCGCGTGGGAAGCCTCCACGGAGCCGCACTTCCTGGAAACGGCCCGGAAATTGACCCAAGCGGCGCATGAGTCTCTTGGCGGAGAGCCTGGAACGCGTCCCTTAGTGGTGGACCCATTCGCGGGCGGGGGATCAATTCCATTGGAAGCGTTGCGCGTCGGTGCGGACGCCTTTGCCAGTGACCTCAACCCCGTTGCCGTGCTTCTCAATAAAGTAGTGCTCGAATACATCCCAAAGTATGGTCAACGACTGGCGGATGAAGTCCGCAAGTGGGGACAATGGGTTAAAGAACAGGCTGAGAAGGAACTTGCTGAGTTCTACCCCAAGGACAAAGACGGCGCTACCCCTATAGCCTATCTCTGGGCGCGGACCGTTACCTGTGAAGGCCCCGGTTGCGGCGCGGAAGTGCCGCTCATGCGATCAATGTGGCTTGCGAAGAAAGGCAACCGCTCAATTGGGATGGTCCTTGTCCCAATACCAAAGCGCAAGGGTAAAAAACCTTCCGTCGATATGGCCATCGTGGAAAAGAAGGGCAAGCACTGGAAGATAGCTCAAACCCAGCCAGATTGGAATGCAGATACTTTGGAACTCTGCACCGCCGCAGTGAAAACCTATACCCCGGACAACGGCACCGTAAAACGCGGCTCTGCCACTTGTCCGGTC
>ERZ795059.2085-NODE-2085-length-21239-cov-16.744099_pt1 | contig 21239 bp, 19 predicted proteins | sample MGYA00375143_ERZ795059 | MGnify/ENA primary metagenome ERZ795059 (study PRJEB30188, sample SAMN05720168) | activated sludge metagenome | isolation source: Anaerobic digester | place: USA | collected 2015-01-07 ... | reverse complement strand
TCTGGGACTGCCGTTTATCGCGACAACTTTCATAAAAGCCTCCTGTCGAAAAAACAAATTCTAATAATCTTCAGGGAACAAAAATCGCGGCGGCTACTACGCTCGTCCATAATTTCTGTTCGCCCTTGGCAGCCTGCACAATCGAGCGCGGACGATATATCTTTCCGGCTATCGCCCATTCCTCTTTGCGTTCATTCCATGATTTATCCGGGTCGAAAGCCAATCCCAGCGTCGACGCCAGCATCTCTGCGGCGAGGTCCTCGGCAAGCTCCGAAGTCTTGTCCGCTGTCATCCCGAACTCATGGACTTCGCTCAAATATCCGTACATATCGGAATCGATAGGTTGGGCAAGCCCGACCCCTGCGGATATCAGCCTTCCATGCTCGTTCGTTTCATTTCTCGCAATGACCGTATAAACAATCTGCCCGGGACTAAGAACATATTTCACGCCATCGCCGGGTTTTTCCACTACCATCTCCCGCTTAAGAATTACGCAATGCGGCGGAAATATCGAAGAAACCGTAACCAGATTGAACTTCTCAATGCCCGCCTTGCGGAGAGCAAGCTCAAAGCTCGCCAGCTTAAGTTTGTGGCGTCCGACGCCCCTTGTGAAATAAAGTCCTCTCGGTATCATCTACTTTGCTCCTCCGCAATGTTTGTGCGCGCCCGCGCGCGGCTCGGACCCGGTCGGCTGCCGCCGTCCCGTAATCTTCCGGCCCGGAATTATAATACGATTTCCCATACGCCACAATCATTCCTGCCACTTCCGTTCCTATCATCCACATTTTAGACATCCTTCCTCGACTCTTGTTCCGTTGTCACGCTCATTTTTGCTATCTGCGCGGCTTGAGCATTGCTTGTCGCGAGCCGCCGACCGCTCAGGCATTGCATTATCAACGCCATCGTATAAAATGCTTGCGATTGGTCTGACAAATACGGAGGCGATTAATGGAAGGCATCAGAGAAGTGATAATTGGCGGACTGCTGCCGGCTATTCTTTTCGGCGCCGGGTCGATCCTTCAAAAAGCAGGCAACAAAATCGGCATAGCGCAGTCTCATTATCTTATTTCGTTCGCGGCGGGCATCATAGCGGCTGGCGTTATTTCATTTCTTGTTGTGAAAGGCGGCACGTTCTCTTTCAAGGCCGGAGCATTCGCCGCTGGTCACGGATTGCTATTCGGAGCCGGATTCGCCCTTATCGGCTTCGGCATCGTTGTCTTTAACATGCCGATATCAAAAATCGTCCCGCTTGTGAACATGAGCGCGCTTGTGGCTGTGGCGCTAGGCCTCGTCGTTTTTAAGGAATACGCCGGCGTTAACGTGTTCAACCTGCTGGCAGGCGCGATCCTCATAGTGGCAGGGGGGATACTTGTCGGTAAATCTTAACGCGTCGTCCTAGAATCCGCCTCTACGCCGCCATCTTATTTGTTTTCGTCCTCTGTCAGCGCCAGCATCCCAACAAGCGTCCAATAATTATCGAACATCAACAAGGTTAGATGAAGGTTTTCTTCGCTTGTTATCATTCGCAACGTCGAACAACCCTGAATGTCGAACTCTCGACCTGAAGCCGCCAGCACTTTCGTAGTCGCCGGAACCGTTCCGTTCATAAGCCCTTCGGCTTCCAACTTCTCATAAAGGTCTTCGCAGTCTAACCGTTTAGCGTCGAAATGCCTGCATTCGGCGACAGGTTTCTCTCCGAAATATTCCGCTCCCATGCCCTCGCGGTAGTTGCCATTTTCATCCGTCATGTCCGCATCTCTCAAGGCCGTTTCGATAAGTTCGGATATGCTTACCTCGTTTTCCTTCAAGAATTCGACGAGCGAATTCTCGCCTCCCAGTTCCCCGGATATTGCGACTCTCATGATAAACCGCAGCGGCACGAGGTCTATCGTGCGCGCGGGATTGGTCTTCATTATTCCGCACAACTCGTCGCCGAACTCCGAAATCTGCTGGGGTTTTTCCCTCTCCCGGCGCTCGGCGTCCGCGTTCGTCGCGGCAAAAACCAATGCGACACAAGCCGCAAAACAAAAGGCTATTATTCTTTTCATTTTGAACATTCCCTTCTTTATTAGCGGGTTTTCCCGCAGTGTCGCCTCGGTGGCCCTTACATGCTATTTCATTTTATCATTTGCCGTCTAATAATGCTCGCGTCTCAAAAAAACAAGCGCCATCGCTCATCATGCCCGGCGGCACTTCTTCATCCGCATCCCGAATAGAAAACGTGTCGCTGCCCATCTTCTGACAAGCGTTTCATACGCAAGCGCCGTGCCCCCGAAAGACGCGACAACAACTATTAAATACTTCGTCGCCACGCTCCAGCCGGTTTGAACCACATAGTATCCGATAATGATGATGACCGTCTGGTGAATGATATAGAATGGCAGCGCGGCTTCCGAAGCGTATTTGAGAAATTTGTTCGTGAAGTTCAGATGTCTTTTCCCATATCCGAGAATTGACAGCAACAGGCCCCAAGTTCCAACCGCTCTTAGAATCAACCAACCGATGCCCGCCGCCGGATTCCCGCGCACGACGTTTATTGCGTCGCTGTATTCTATTGCCTGAGTCGTCGCGAAACAGGCTATCCCGGCGATTCCGAAGAACAATCTGTTCTTCTCCGCGCCGCGCCAGAATTTGTCCGACGAGCACAGCATACAACCATAAAGAAACACGAAGAAATGCTGCGCGAAGTTGTCCATGTCGCCTATGAGATTCTGGTCTCCGTTCGGCCAGCCTTCTCCGGCGACGCATTGAATTACTAGGAATGGCAGCGGGAGCGCGATTATCGCCGTCCGACGCGAAGCGAGTGACGCCAGTTTGTCTCTGACGGCCTGCCCGCGTTCTGACCTCAGATAGCGCAATATAGGAATTGCTATCATCGACATCAGAAACAAATAGAGCAGAAACCAAAGATGTTGCCACGACAAGTTGCCTTCCGGGTACGGCCCGTTGAAGAAATGCGGATAAAACTTGATGAACGAGCCGGAGAATTCGCCCTTTTGCAACCGTTCGAAATACAACTGCGGAGGGCACATCGCCGCCAATCCGAAAAAGAAAGGGAGCATAAGCCGGGAGGCGCGCTCTCGCGCGTATTCGCCGAACCGCCTGAAATCAAGCGCGAGCCACGCGCTCGCTCCTGAAAGGAAGAAGAAAAGTGGCATGTGCCACAAATTGATAAAAGCGTTCTGAACCGTCAACGCGACGCTCAATTCGTCGTTTTTTAGATGGAAGCCCCAAAGACAGAAAATCATCCCGGTGTGAAACGGCACAAGCATAGCAACCGCCATCACTCTCAGCCAATCTATGTCGCTCCGTCTCTGACTCATGGGCGCATTGATAAACCTTTCCTTAGTATTTCGGCATATTATATCACGCTCTACAATTCTATTCAGGATAAGAATATCGTTTTTTCTGTTTTCTTGCCATTTAAGGCGCGGCGCTTTATCTTATCCGGAAAACCGGAGCGCGGAGCGTGCGGCTTATGAGCGGCGATAGAAAAGTGAAAGTCGTATACAAAAACCTGATGGACAGGCTGAACAGGAACCCAGTCGGGGCGCCTGAGACGCCGGAGTTTTTCGAGATATTGGAAACTCTATACAGCGAGGAGCACGCGAGGGTGGCGTCGCTGATGCCGCTGAAACCGACGCCTCTTGAAAAGCTTTCGGAACGCACGGGAGTGGAGAAAGAGCGTCTGCGCGGAATGCTCGGCGAAATGGCCGGACGCGGCCTCGTCGTCGATTACAACAACCCGAAAAACGACAGGACTTACTATATTCTCAACCCTCCCATCGTAGGCTTCTTCGAGTTTTCCCTGATGCGGGAGAGGGACGATTTCGACCAGAAGCGGCTTGCGGAACTGATGAGCCATTTTCTGCACGAAAAGTCCGGGAAGTTCATCAAGGAAGTTTTTCGGGAGTCCACTCAGATAGGCAGGGCCGTGGTTCACGAGACCGCTCTGAAACCAGAAGCGTTAAGTTCGATACTAGACATCGACAGCGTGTCGGATTACATAGAGAACTCGCGCAGGCGCTCAGTGGCGCTCTGCTACTGCCGCCACAAACAGAAGCTGATCGGAAAACCCTGCGAGAAGCCTATGGAAATATGTTTCGCGCTGGACAACGGGTCGGACTATCTTGTGGGGAACGGGCTTGCAAGGGATGTTTCAAAGGAAGAGATGAAAGATTTGCTTGAAGTCGCGCGAGGCAACGGGCTGGTGCAGGTTGCGGACAACGTGAAGCGCGGCGTGACTTTCATCTGCAACTGCTGCGGATGCTGCTGCGGGATGATGGTGGCGATCAATGAGCACGGACTCAAATACGCGGTGCACACGAGCGCATACATCGCTGCAATCTCTGCCCCGCAATGCACAGGCTGCGGCAAGTGCGAAAAGATATGCCCGGTAAAAGCGATAACCATGATCGAGCGCCCGGCGGACGCGGCGGACGCGCCAGACGGCAAAAAGAGAAAACGTCTGGCGGTTGTAGACGAATCGGTGTGCCTCGGATGCGGAGTCTGCCACCGCGCTTGCTCGGCGGAAGCCATTGAGCTGAAAAAGAGGGATAAACGGACGCTTACGCCGGAATCAACTCTGGAACGGATCTTCAACATGGCGGTCGAGAGAGGAAAGATGCATCACCTTATCTTCGACGAAGTGGAAGGGCCGCCCTTGCAGTTCATGAAATCTCTGGCGGGCGCTTTCCTCGCCCTCCCGGTGTCAAAACAGATACTTCTGAACAAAGAGATAAAATCCCGGTTCTTGGACTTCATCACGGGGTCGGCGAAAATCTGACGACACTCTTATTTACGGCCTTAAAGCGGACGCCGCAATTATTCCGTTATCTCGATAGTGACCGAATCCGAAGCTTCCTCGCCTTGGCTGTCTTCGACAGAAAGAGTTATGGTATGAAGGCCGGGGGTCAGGTTGTTCTTCGTGAAGTAAGCTCCGGTTCCGATCGGGCCGTCTGTGTCTATATTCGAAGTCCAGACAAGGCCGGCTCCCGTTATCGCTCCGTCCTCCGGGTCAACTGCTCCGCCAGCAAAGAACAACAACGTGCCGCTTGCGACGCTGGAACCGCTAACAGGCGACGCAATGGCGACCACAGGCGGCTGGTTTTCCGCTCCCGCTTCGCCGACTGATATAGTGACCGTCGCCGTGCCGACCTCATCATCCGAGTCGGTAACCGTCAGGGTGATTACGTGCTCGTTCTCGGATAAGTTTGTTTTTGTCAGATATGTTCCTGTGCCTAGATCGCCGTCCTCGCTGGAATGCCAACGCAGGGAAGCGCCTGTCAAAACGCCGTCCTGAGCGTCAAGTCCCGTGCCGATAAAGGTGACAACGGCTCCGGTAGCGAAAGCATATCCGTTCACAGGAGAGACGATTGTCGCGACGGGTGCAGAAGTCTGGGCGGGGTTCACCACAAGCGTTATCGTGTCCGTGTCGGTTAAACCTTCCTCGTCTGATACTTCAAGCGTTATGACATGAGTTCCTTCCGAAAGATTGTTGCTTGTGACCAGATTCCCGGTTCCGATAGGGCCGTCCAAGTCGGACGTCCATACCAGGGAAGCTCCGGCAAGGTTGCCTTCCTCGCAATCGGCGCCGACTCCGGTAAAAGTCACAATATTGCCTAGATAAACCTCGGCTCCGTCGGCGGGCGAACTGATTGTCGCCAACGGCTTCATGTTTCCGCCAGAAGGCACAAGAGTGAAGTCCACGCTCTGCTGCCCGCCGGAAGTTATGGTCACATTTTTTGCCGCGGGAACCTGATAGCCGTCCGCCCTCACAAGAATTTCTCGAAGGCCGGGCGCGATGTCGTTTATCACCGCAACCGGAGTCTTGTAGGTGGTTAGCAACCCTCCGACATAAATGTCGCCCTCCACCGGGATGGAGACTTGGCAGTCGGCGACGGAGGTGACGGTCAGAGTCCCTTTGTCCGTCGGAGTCATGGACATCTGATCGTCTCCCGCAGCGTCATTCACCACATTTGTAGTGTCTGCGACGACCGTCACATCGAATTCGATATCCGCCATGCCGTCTTTAATCGCCTTGAGAGTATATGCTCCGGCCTCTATGTCCGAGAAGATGAATTTGCCGTCTCCGTCTGTCTGAACAGGAAGAGGAGCCTGAGCGGGAGTAAAACCTTTGGCTGTCAAAGTCACTTGAGCTCCTGCGACCGGGACTTGCCCGTCCGGCACAGCCCTGCCAGCAGCGCGGAGCGCGGGTCTGGCGGCAAGTCCGCTGTTGTAACTGTCCGCGTAAATGTAGCCTTCGACATCCCCGTATTGAATTTGGTAGGGAGTCATGTAACCTTTGCCGCACCCCGCCGCGAACAATGCCGCCGCAACTATCGCCACCGCCAAAGCCGCTCTTTTTTTCATCTGTTCCGTCATCTCCCTGTGTGTTTATCAATCTGCATACGATTATGAGTCGTTTCCGGGGCTGGTTTTATTCCATCCCGCGCCGCGCTGTTTGAAGAGCTATCATATCACAGAGAAAAGCGGGAGTCCACAATCGAGCGCCGCGCGGGTCACGAAGTGGCATTATCAGCCGCGCGCCGCTATAATTGGCGGAATGAACAACGAAATAGAAAAAACGATAATTGACGGCGGAGCGGTGACGCTCGTCGAGCGGATGCCCTCGATGCACACCGCGTCGGTCGGATTCTGGGTGGCGTTCGGCTCCAGATACGAGCCGGAGGGCGACTACGGAGCGGCGCACTTCATTGAGCACATGCTGTTCAAGGGCACGCGCAGCATGGGGCCGAGGGAGCTTGCAATGGCGGTCGAGGACGTGGGCGGCTCCATTGGCGCTTCGGCCTCCGAGGAGCGCACCCGCCTATATGCCCGCGCGCTGCCAGAACACATCCCTCTCGTGATAGACATCATGGCCGATATGTTCCGCCGCTCGGTGTTCCCGGTGGACGAGTTCGACCGGGAGCGGGAAGTCGTGCTTGAAGAGATTAAAGGCCACGACGACACTCCGGAAGAAATCGTCACGGACAATTTTATTCAGGATATTTACGGGCTTGAGGGGCTGGGCCACAGCATTCTCGGCTACGAATCGGACATCGCCGGGATGACGCGCGACAAGCTGTTCGATCTATATGAAAAATTTTACCGGCCCGCGCATCTCGTGGTGTCGGCGGCGGGAAACCTCGGCGGGCTGGACATCCCGGCTCTTGTCGCAAAAGCCATCGAGCCGTGCTCGCTTCCGCCATGCAAAGCGCTGGTCTCCCCTCAATCCGAACCCGACTTTTCTACCAAGGCGGTTATCAGGCGCAAGGATATCCAGCAGACGCACTTCTGCCTCGGATTCCCCGGCGCGCCTTACAAAAGCCCGGACCGCTACAAATATATGCTTCTCGACATGATACTCAGCGGCGGGATGAGCAGCAGGCTGTTCTACGAGGTGCGAGAACTCCGGGGCCTCGTCTACGACATAATGACGAGCAACTCCAGTTTCAGCGACACCGGTTTCTTCTACGTGTCCGCGTCGACAAGACCGGACAATCTCGCCGAAGTCCTCGACGTGACCATATCGGAACTGAACAAAGTGGCCTCCGGCGAGGTTTCGCAACAGGAGCTTGACCGCGTCAAATCGCAACTCAAAGTTTCCATCACGATGAGCATGGAAAGCGTCGGCGGCAGAATGAGCAAACTGGCGCAATCGGAAATCTTCTATGGAAGAAATGTGACCGACGAGGAAATTCTGGAAAAGATATTGGAAGTCAAACCGGAAGATGTCTGTGAGCTGGCGGCGGAAGTGTTCAGAGCCGACCGCGCGGTCTTCTCCGGCCTTGGCCCTTACAAGGGGAGAAAAGCCGCAGCCGCCGAACGTCTCGCCTTGGATTCGATTTCAAAGCTCTCCCGCTGAAACGCGAACGAAAGAATAGAAATTCCGTATCATGCAAGAAACTTCGGCTTAATAAAACGCTATTATTCGACTACGGGTTGTTCGGGCGGAGAAATACCGAGTTGGTCGTATATCATCGGCGACACATCTTTTAGCATCTGATCCGAAACAATCTTAAAAGGAATGCCAACTGGACTATTCAAAAACAAATCGGTTTCCTTGTGAAACTCCTGATTGCCTACGGATGGTCCAATCTCTTTGTTAACGATTATGCAGTGGTCCTGCAAAAACCTGTTTACAAGACCGCTCCATTTTTTACTGCCGATTTCTGATTCATTTGCGTAATATTTAAACCATAACGTTTTATCTTCTTGAGCATCATAAAGTATTGCGGTTATGTCAACAGTTGCGATAAATGTTGTCTTTCCCTTGTAAAGAGTTGTTTTTCCGCCCTCTCTAACGGCTGTCCTTTCCTTCATTTCCCGAATATCCGTCATTAGAATAATTCTAGCGTTGTGTCTTTTCGCTAATGCGCGCGCTTCATCGAAGTTGATTAGTTTTTCAGCATTTTTGTAATTGCCGACTTTGTTGAATAATGCGTTCTCAATATCGCTGTCCTCCTCGTCTGTTCCATGCGCCACCACTGTTCTTAATCGACTGTCCGCAAGAAATCCTCGCGAAACATATTCCGTAAGCATCTTCCTTACCTGCCGAATATTCGTATCCAAAGCATATTTGTTGCTCGATTTAGACGTAAATGTCTTTACGATCAGCAAATCATTAGCGAGCGTGGCGTTTTCATCGTCTATTATCGCAACTTCTTCGCTATCAATTTGCGCAGAAAATGAAGTCGACGCGCTTAATGACAGCATTAAAACCGCTATGCAAACCACAGGATGAAGGTTCGATCTCAATCTAAATATGTTCATGCCGCCCTCCGCCTTCTCAATATCTGCTGAATGTTTTTTTGTTCATCACTCAAAATAGTCGATATTGATTTCTAACACATTTATCTGTTTTTCGTCAATTCTGTTCCATCAAATAGCATTTAATCAAACGTGTCATCGAGATTACGACGAAAATACCGGCGGGAATCTGTTTTTCCGCCTTATAAAATTGAAAACACAGCATTAAAACATAGTTTGTGATTGCTTTATAATTGGACAGCATTGTTTTCCATGCACAAATAATTCGGCCTTGATCGCGCAGATCGCAAATTAACCCCGCTCAACGTTCGTAGTCGTCTTCTACGCGGACTACGTCGTCGAGTTCGGGGGTGGAAACTTCGAAGAACCGGCTGTCCTCAACGGCTTCCATTCTGTGTTTTCTTCCCGGCTCCACCACTCTGTATTCTCCCGGCTCTATGACATGCTCCTCGATTTCGCCCGCCGCATTTTCGAGCGTGAATTTTACTTTGCCTTCCATCAGATAGAGAGTTTCATGCTTGACCTTGTGGTACTGATAGCTGAGCCTGTGGCCGGCGTTTATCTCAAGGAATTTCGCCGCGTATTTGCCGTTGTCATACGCGATCCAAACTTCTCTTCCCCAAGGCTTATCGACTGTTTTCATAAGGGTTGTTCCTCCCGAAAAATCGCGATTCAGTATTTTTTCTCGGATTCCCCGGCATCCTCCAAATGAAGACGCTCTCAGAGAATCACATTTAATATAAAAACGGCTATCAAGACGATTATTGCTGCGGCGGCGGCAAATCCGGCCGCTACCGCAATGGCTGCTCTGTCGATAGGTTCCCACAATGTTCGCGATACCGCGCCCGTAAGAACGAATACTTCCCAACCCGCAATCAAAACCGCGAAGCCCCAGAGCGGGATTGGGATGAAAGGCGCAAAAACGAAAAGCATCCTCAATGCTGAACAACGCGCTGAAAGCTCAAAGATTTTTAAAGGCTCCACGCCTAGAATCGCCGAGGATGTCATGCCTGCGGCTGCTGCGAAGAAGATTTGCGCGACGAACATGACAGCGAGCCTAACCGGGAAAGGCTCTATCCACAGCTTAGCTGCTGAGATGACAGCCGGAGAAGTTGTCGCCGGATTCAGCGGGCGCAGGTCGAGAGCGGCGGACGCGGCGAACGACATCGCCGCGGCTCCCGCTATGAGCATCGGAAGCCCGAACAGCAGAAAACTCTTCGCGTCATCCCGCGAGTCCCCATCGAACGGACGCAGTTCCTCCGGCTCAATGAGCGCTTGCCACACTCTGCCGAAGCCGCTCCAGATGGAAAATCCCGCAAGCGCAGCGACGGCCAGCAGAGCGAGTTCCGCGCCGGGCAACCTGAAACGGAGCCGCGACCACCGCCAAGCGACGTCCTCGGGCCGCCCCGCGTCGGATAGTTGCTGATAGACAATCTTCGGCTTGCGGTCCTCGTCGAGCAGGCCGGTGTCCACGATATGTCTTTCAACGCGCGGGCCGCCGAGGGCCGGCCCTTCGTAATCAGCCAGAGAATCAATGAAACCGCCTCCGACGTTCGAGGCCGCAGCCATGGCGTCGCGCGTCGCCGCGATAGCAAAATACTGATGAAGCTGGGAGCCTTTCAGTCCGGCGGCTCCCGCGCGCGCGTCCGCGCCCGCGCCGTATGCCAAGAGGACAAGCGGCCTTTCGGACGCCGATATTTTTTTGGACGACAGCGCGCGCTTCAGCGACGCCGTCGAACGGCCCGTCCAGCCCGCGTATTCCTCGAAAGCGAAAAAGTCTATTTCCTTGGGAGCTTTCCATAGGGAAACGCCCCTCGTGCCCGCGTAAACCAGCCTGCCGGGGTCAGCTTTCTTCAGCCTAGCGGCAAGACGTTCGACTGCGGCCGCGGTGGCCGGGTCGCCGACATCAATGCCGCTACCCAATCCCCACGCGACGACGGAAGGGTGGCTCTCGTCGCGGGCGACCATCTCGTCAAGCGCGGCTTCAAGCTCCGCATATGCGGAATCGCCGCCGCTCAACTTTCCGCTGAAAGAAAGCTCCTCAAAAACCATCAGCCCGGCTCTATCGCACATATAAAGGAGTTCCGGATGCGGAGGAGCGACGAACCTGACCGCGTTGAAGCCCGCCGCTCGGATGAATCGGATGTCTCTTTCCGCCGCCGCGCGGGTCGCGACCGGCCCCCAGCCATCCCCGAAATGAGTCCTCCATACCACTCCGTCGAGCTTTATCCGCCCGCCGTTTAGGAGGAATCCTTTTCTATCGCGCTTGAATTCCCTGACGCCGAAATATTTCTGCGCTCCGTCCGTCATTCCTTCCGGAGTCACAGCCACCAGACCGGCTTTATAAATCTGGGGATTCTCAGGACTCCACCGTACGGCCTGCGGCAGTTCCCCCCGCCAATCTAGATAGGCGTAACCAGAGGAGTCGGAAGACAGCAACGAATCGAAGATAGAGCCGCCCCATCCTTCCTCCGGGTTTATCCTGCCGAAAACCTGAGCCTCTCCATCGGGAACCGCGACGCGAGCAGTCACACGCGCGGATGCGGTCGCCCAGTCCTCGCCAGCAGCCGCGGTTTTCGCCGCCGCGCTCGCTTCCTCGAACCTTAGCGGTCGCCTGAACTCAATATAAACCTCTCTTAGAATCCCGCCGAAGTTCTTTTCTCCTGCAGTCGCCAGCGGGGCACGCGCGGACCTGTTGTCCACTATCACCCTAAGCTCATTTCTGCCCGGCGACACGACATGTTTTGAGATGTCAACCTCGAACGGCGTCGGCCTAGAAGTCCTTTTGGCGACTCTGATGTCGTTTATCAGAACCTCAGCCGCTCCCGCCACTCCCTCAAAGCGGAGAATGGGCGATTCGCCAGCCCAATCCTCGTCTATGGCAAATTCTATCCTATACTCAGCCGCGCCCTCGTAGTTCTCCAGACCGGGAATGCTATTCCAGACATGCGGGACCGCCACGGTGTTCCACTCCCCGCCCGAGCCTGTCCTGAATTCCCAGTTGCCGTTGAGCCAGAGGGTTTTCCTGAACGGGTTAGGAGCGTTCTCTATGGGAGCGAAAAGAATTTTCTGTTCGGAGAATCTCGGGACCGGGGCGCGGCCGAGCGCGCTCAGCGCGGCCCCCGCCGCAATGAGCGCCAACAACGCCACTCCCGCGATGTATTGGTTCCTTGCTCTCATAAGCTGAAAAAGTATAGCACAAACCGTCGGAACGCGCTCCGCTCTCCAACCTATTCGGACAGCTTGAGGATCGCGTCCAGAACCTCCGCGCGGTCCGCCGCGCCGGGGGCAAGATAAAGATATCTATAATAATATTGTATTGCTTTGCGCCGCTCGCCTGTCATCTCGAGACATGCCGCAAGGTTGTACGCCGCCGCCGCGTTCTCTGGAGAAATGAAGAGGTAAGCGGAGTAGTAAGCCGCCGCCGTATCGACGCGCCCTTTCTCATTCGCCGCCGCCGCCGAAGCCGCCAGATTCTTCGGCTCCGGAAGCCCGCCCATCAGCTTTACCTCGTTCAATATGATTCGCAGGCCGGACAATTCGAGCCTGAAATAATCGTATTCCGGCGCGTCTAGGGCAAACCCCTTTCCGAAGAAACGCCTCATGGCGTCCTCCGCGGCGGCCCTTTCGCCGGCATATATCAGAGCCGCGACGAAATGGTATCCTGCCTGAAGGTTCACGGGGTCCGCGGCGAGCGCGACTCTCAAATCCTCCATCGCCCGATTGGCAAAACCTCTGTTGAGCTGCGCCACCGCTCGTTCGAGCAGAAAGTGAGGATTCGGCCCTCCGATAGCAACGGCCCTATCGAAATCAACGACGGCCGCGGCATAGTCCGCCATATCCGAACGCGCCAGTCCCCGGTTGTAGAAAGCGGCCGCTCCGGGATCAATTTTCGCCGCTCGGTCGAAATCGGCGGCGGCGGATACCAGACGCCCTTTTTTCAGCAGCGCTTGGCCCCTCGCGCCGCGCGCCTCGGCGTCGTCCGGCTCCAGTTCCACGGCACGGTTAAAATCTGTGATCGCGGCGTCAAGATTGCCGGAGCGCAACAAAAGCCAGCCCCTGCTGCGCCAAGCCAGAGCCATATCCGGGTTAAGCTCGATTGCTTTGGAGTAACATTCCATCGCGTCAGCCCCGCCCGCCAGCCCTCTGAAAAGATGCGCTTCGGCAAGTTTCGAGCGAAGCTCCGCCGCGCGCTCCCCTTTCGCGAACTCCGCAGCCTGAGATAGATACTCTATCCTCGCCGCGTCGTCTCCCGTCTCGAGCGCCGCTTCCGCCGCCGCTTCGCAGTCCTCCAGAAAATAACACTTCCTAGATTCTTCCGACGCGCCGGATGAAGGCGCGAAAACGAGCAGGCAAAGCGCCGCAATCGCAAAAAACACCGCCGATTTTTGGGCCAAAACCATTCTTTTCATTGCGCAATCCATTTATATAAACCGAGCTTGGCTCAGACATCAATCGACGAAGAACGCGGTCGCTTGAGCCGCCGAAATCTTTTTGCCTTCCTGATTTGTCGCGTCGAGTCTGTATGAAGCCATTTTCTTGCCCACCCGCACAGGCTCGCCCGCCGCCGTCACCACATCGCCGATTTTTGCGGGAGCCAGATATTGAATGTCGACCTGAACAGCCACCGCCGGGCGGCTCATAGAGTTCACCGCCGCCTCGAAAGCCGCGTCCGACACCGCAAACAGGACGGAGCCGTGCGCCGTGCTGTGAATATTGGCGTGCTCTGGCTTTATCTCCAAAACAGCTTTCGCCCGACCTTCACCCACATCTGAAATCCTTATCCCAAGCATGTTGTTAAACGGATTCTTCGATAGTTTTTCGAGATAATCGCTGTCCATTCGGCTCCCCCGTAAAAAACAGACGCCGCGTCTCTAGTCCGCGTCTAGCGTCATTTAAAATTAGGTTTCCTTTTTTCTTTCTGCGCGGTGACGCCTTCGCGGGCGTCGTCGCTCATGAATATCGGAGCGCCGATGGCCACTTCGACGTCGAGAGCGTCAGCTAGCGATTTCCCCTGTATCTGGCGCGAGCACCTGACCATGCCCCGGATCGATTTCGGGCCGTTCGAAGCTATGATCCCGGCCAGCCCCATCGCCTCCTCCATCAGCTTCTCTCGCGGGACGACCCTGTTAAGGAATCCCCATTCGAGGAGCCGCTCCGCCGTGAAGTTGCCGCCCGTCAACAATATCTCCATAGCCCTCGCCTGCCCCACCTGCGCGGGCAGAAACACGTTCGACCCGCCTATCGGCATTATCCCCAGCGTGGTCTCCCGCATCTGAAACACTGCGTCTTCCGACGCAACCCGAAGCTCGCACCCCATCGCCATCTCGAATCCGCCTGTGAGGCAATAACCGTTCACCGCCGCTATCACGGGGCGGTCCAGCGTCTTGTGCTTCAGCATCGCTTTGCCGACGGATTTGTTGTCGGACATCAGCCACTTCTCGCCATCCGTCTCAGGCTTCCTCATGCCCGTCCATATCGGTATGGCCGTCTTGAGGTTCATGCCGGAGCAGAAAATGTCCGGCAACTCGGAGTAGAACACTACCACCCGCACCTTGTCGTCGGCTTGGCACTCTTCCCACACATTGTTCAGAGCCAGCAGTTCATCCGGGCCAAGAGCATTCCTTGTTTCCGGGCTGTTAAGCCCGACCTTTGCGATGTGGCCTTCTTTTTCAAAAACTATTCCCATCGTCGTCAAACCTCCGGAATGCGCCGGGCGCGTCAGTCCATACCCCCGGAGCGGCATTATATGAATATATTCTTACTTGCCTTATTTGTCGATAACCGCTCGCGCCTTGTCTCCTTTTCTTTTCCCACACATAGCTTTTTCCTCCGCTTCCTGTTTCTTTGAGCGTTGTTTTCTATTAGCTTATATTAAGGAACCGGAGGAACAGACATGAGCGCAGACGCCGATATACTTCCAAACACGGGATTGAGCGCAGGCATGATATGCGAAAAGGTCGTTCTGGTTTGTGGTGAAGACCCTGCAGAGACCGGGCGGGCGCTGGCAGCCCTTCGATTCAAGCCTCGCCTTATTAAGATTAACAGAGAGTTTCACACATATTCAGTAGATTGCGACGACGGCGGATTCACAGTCTGCGTGACAGGCATCGGGTCAGCTTCCGTAGAAATATCAGTCACCGAACTATACAAGTGCGGGGCGCGAGTTTTCGCGCACACAGGCACATGCGGTTCTCTGTCAGGAGCCGGGCGGCCCGGAGAAGTCGCGCTTGTCGAGCAGGCTCTAAGATTCGATGGAGCCTCGTTCCACTATTCGCCCGGAGCGCCCGGAGAAGCGGTGGCCGCCAACCCGGCTCACAACCGGCTCGCCGCTTCCGCCATAAAGGACGCCAGCTTGGGCTTCATCTCGCGCGACATCATTTCCACAGACACTTTTTATTGTATGGGCGCGAGCAAGAACAGCGACGGCAAAACAATCTACCCCGGCGTCCCCCTCAAAAAGGATTTCTTCCCGCCTCCGGGATACGCCGCATTCAAGGCTCTTCTTGATTCCGGCAAACCTTATGTGATAGACATGGAAGCGGCGGCGTTCCTCCTCATCTGCTCCGCCATAGACGACGATATCTTCTATGTTTCAATTAAAGGGGTCTCCAACGCCGTGCCTTTCGAGCCGGGAGAACAGGTCGCGGAAACAGGAGCGGCGCTGAAGGCCGCGATTGAAGCTTCGATAGCTGTAATCGAGCGCGCAGGCTCCCACTCCGTGTCTTGACTGTCCCGGTCATTGAAAACATTATTGTAAAAAGCTTGACAAATATTCTGCCAACGGCAAGAATAACGATGGAATTGGAAAGTCAGGTTCAAGTAAGAGGCAGGGAAAGAGAAATAAAAACTATCATTAATACACATTTCCACAGCGTCCATTGCAAGAATCCTGACCTGCAATTTAACCGTGCGCAAGGCGAGTTGTTTCTAAGCTGACGGGTTGGGATGCAATTCAGCAAACTATTCCTGCAAGCGGAACAACCGGCAAACCTAGCACGAGTATTGTGAAAAGGAGGCTGGTCCTATTATGAAGGGAACTGTAAAGTGGTTCAACGCGGCAAAGGGTTACGGATTCATCCAGAGGCCTGACGGCAACGATGTTTTCGTGCACTACAGCGCAATTCAGGGCGACGGTTACAAATCGCTCGAAGAAGGTCAGGAAGTCGAATTCGACGTCGTGGCCGGACCCAAGGGCGATCAGGCATCCAACGTCAGCAAAGCCTGATTTGGATTAAGAGCGCAAAACACAGCCCCTCCGGTTAATCCGGCGGGGCTTTTTTATTTTGTCCGCTTCGGGTTATCAAACAGCGTAAATCGGATGATAAACGCATCTACTATCAGCAATTTTTTCTGTGGATTTATAAATATATGCGACAATGGAGCGACAGCTCTCTTGTCTGAAATCATTCCATACTTTGAATATTCTGTCGCGCGGCGCGTTACAGCTTGGAGAGCCGGTCGACCGTTTCCTGAATCCTGTCTTCCGGCTCGACGAGCGCGAAACGGATGTGGTCGTTGCCGGCTTCGCCGAACCCGATGCCCGGCGCGACCGCCACGCCTGTCTCCCTGACGATAAGCGACGCGAACTCTGTGGAGTTCATCTCTTTGAACGCTTCGGGAATCTTCACCCAAACGTACATGGTCGCTTTCGGGCGGCGGTGTTTCCATCCGAGCTTGTCCAAGCCGTCGCAAAGGATGTCGCGCCGCCTCTGGTACGCCGCGGCCGTTTCGGACACTATCTCGTCGTGCATCTCAAGCGCCACTATCGCGGCTTTCTGAATCGCGGAGAAAACCCCGAAGTCAACGTAACTCTTCATTTTTTTCATCACCGAGAGTATCTGCGGGTTGCCCACCACGAACGCCATCCGCCACCCGGCCATGCTGAACGTCTTGGAAAAACTGTGGAACTCGATGCCGATGTCCCGCGCCCCCTCCGCCTGCAGGAAACTGGGAGCCTTGTAACCGTCGAAGCATATCTCGGAATACGCCGCGTCGTGGCTTACTATTATGCGATGCTCTTTCGCGAATTTAACGATGCCGTCGAAATGGCTTTTCTCCACTACGGTGGTCGTCGGGTTGTGCGGGTAAGAGATAAACATCAGTTTGGCGCGGCGAAGCACCGCCGGGTCGATTCGCTCGAAATCGGGCAGAAAATCATTTTCCTCCAGAAGCGGGACGTTGTAAAGCGAGCCGCCGAAGATGGTGATGCTGTTGAAGAATATCGGATATGTCGGCGTCGGGATAAGCGCGTAGTCGTCCCTGTTCATGAACGCCGAAGACAAGTTGGCGAGGCCTTCCTTGGAGCCTATGAGGGCGAGAACCTCGTCGGCGGGGTTGAGGTCCACATCGAACCGCTTCGAATACCAGTACGCCACCGCGCGCTTGAACTCTATCGAGCCGTCGCCTGCGGGATACCTGTTTATATGGCGCTCGTTGACGGCGCGAGCAAGCTCTTTGCGTATCGGTTCCGGAACCGGCATGTCGGGGCTGCCCATGCCGAGGTCGATTATATCCATCCCCCGCATCCTAGCCTCGTTCTTGAGCTTGTTTATCGTTGTAAAAACATAGGGCGGCAGTTTGCTTATCCTGTTAGACATCATGCTTTCGAAATCAATTTTGCTCATCGTCAATCTCCGTCGATTTCCCGTCGCCGGCCTCCATAGAAAGGCTTGCGGCTCGCAGTTTAATCTTTAATTGTAACGTCGCGCCGCAAAATTCAAAGTATGCGCGGCAATTTTGTTTTGCGCGGCGGGAAAACTCATTATATAATGGGCGCGGAGAGAAGGGACCGGGCGGCGGGGCCGTCCGGCAAACAATATCTGATGAACACGCCCGAAAACGAACTCGACGCGCTTGTGCGGAAAATGCGCGGCGGAAATGTGCGCGCCCTTTCACGGCTCATGACTTTAGTCGAAAGCGATCCGAAGGCCGCGCCCGCTGTGATGAAGCGCGTTTATTCAGGCAGGTCAAACGCCCGCAGAATCGGCCTCGCCGGCCCTCCCGGAGCGGGAAAAAGCACCCTGCTCTCCAACTTGCTCGACGCCGGCGCCAAAGAGGGAAAACGCGTCGCCGCCCTCTGCATCGATCCCACCTCCCCAATCTCCGGCGGCGCTCTCCTCGGCGACCGCATTCGCATGGCCGGCTCGTTCAGCCTAGACAACGTTTTTATCCGCAGCGTGGCATCCGGGAAAAGCCTCGGCGGACTCGCCGAAGCCACTAAATACCACACCCTGCTCCTTGAAGCTTTCGGCGCAGACCTCATTCTCATCGAAACCGTAGGCATCGGTCAGGTCGGCTATGACATCCGCTCCGTCGCAGAATCTCTTGTCCTCATACTCGTCCCGGAATCGGGCGACACAGTGCAGATTCTCAAATCCGGCATACTCGAACTCGCCGACGTCGTGGCCGTAAACAAATCCGACCGGGACGGCGCGGACGAGATAGCCGCCACTCTTTCGTTCACTTTCGAGACTCCAAGAGACGGATGGCGCATCCCAGTCATCAAAACCGTCGCCAGCGAAAACGAAGGAACTCTCGACATCATGCGCGCCCTCGACGAGCACTACGCCTATCTGAAAGAAACCGGCGGGCTTGAGCGATACCGCAACCCCGAAACCGACTTGCGCGAGGCTCTGGAACTCAGATTCAGGCGGTTCATCGACGGCGGGGCAGTCGCCCGCGACGCGGACGCGGCTCAAGTCTCCGAGCGCGTCAAATCCGGTTCCCTCGACCCGTTCTCCGCCGCGGCGGATATTATGGACATCTTATTCAAAGGAAACAAACCATGAGCGACGAGATTAGAAGAAACGAATTTACATCCCTGTCGGGCAGACAGGTCAAAAGCGTTTACACGGCGGCGGACCTCGACGGATTCAACCCGGCGACGGACCTCGGCGCGCCCGGCGAATTCCCATACACTCGCGGGATTCATCCCGATATGTACAGAGGCAGGCAGTGGACGATGCGCCTGTTCGCAGGTTTCGGCTCGGCGGTCGAGACCAACCAACGATATAAATTCCTCCTCGAACGCGGCCAGACCGGACTCAGCGTGGCTTTTGACATGCCCACCATCATGGGCTACGACAGCGACCATCCCCTCTCTCGCGGAGAGGTCGGCCGCTGCGGCGTCGCCATCTGCACCCTCGACGACATGGAGACCCTCTTCGACGGCATCCCCATGGACAAAGTCACCACCTCCATGACCATAAACGGCCCCGCCTCCATCCTCCTGTCCCTCTACGCCGCAGTTGCCAAACGGCAAGGCGTTCCCCTCGACAAAATCGGCGGGACCATACAGAACGACATCCTCAAAGAGTACATGGCTCAGAACTCTTGGATATTCCCTCCCGAACCTTCACTAAGGCTGATAACGGACATATTCGCGCACTGCGCCGACGAAATACCTCGTTGGAACACCATCAGCATCAGCGGCTATCACATCCGCGAGGCCGGTTCCACCGCCCAGCAGGAACTCGCCTTCACTCTTATGAACGGCCTGTTCTACGCGCAGCGCGGCGTCGAAGCCGGACTAGACATCGACTCGTTCGCCCCCCGCCTCTCATTCTTCTTCGACGCGCACATCGATTTCTTTGAAGAGATAGCCAAGTTCCGCGCCGCACGCCGCATCTGGGCGCGCGAGTTGAAAAAACGCTTCAACGCCTCCGACCCGCGCTCGCTCAAACTCCGCTTCCACACTCAGACCGCCGGCGTATCTCTCACAGCCGAAGAGCCTGAAAACAACATTATCAGAACCGCCTTCGAAGCCCTCTCCGCCGTGCTCGGCGGAACCCAGTCCCTGCACACCAACAGCATGGATGAAGTGCTCGCTCTGCCGACGGAGAAATCCGCGCAGATAGCCTTGCGCACCCAACAGATTCTCGCCCTCGAAACCGAAGTGGCCAACACCGCCGACCCGCTTGCCGGCTCATACTTTGTGGAATCGCTCACGAACGACATGGAGGCCGCGTTCTACGATTACGATGAAAAAGTGCGAAAGCTCGGCGGCCCTCTGAAGGCCCTCGATCAGGCGTTCTTCCAGAAGGAAATCGCCGACGCGTCGTTCAGATATCAACGCGCCCTCGAAGAGAAAAGAAAATATCAGGTCGGCGTCACTGTCTATAACATCAACAGACCGCCTGACATCGAGTTGCTCAAAATCGACCAAGCCACAGAGGACAGGCAGGTCGAGCGCGTGAGAAAATTCAAATCGAAGCGAGACTCCGCCGCAGCCGCAAACGCGGTCGCCGAACTCAAGCGCGCCGCCGCCTCCAACGACGAGAACCTCATCCCTCTCATCATCGGCGCGGTCGAATCCCACGCGACTATGGGCGAAATCATTCAAGGCTTGAAAGAAGTCTTCGGCTCTTACAAAGAGCGCTTGTTCCTGTGACCAGCCCACGCGCGGCTATTCCGGAATGAACAATAACGCCGAGAAACACGAAAAAAGAAAAACCGCGATGACTGCGGCTCTTGCCTTCGCCGGCGCGGCCGCCATCTTCATTTTCTTCCGCTTCATCTTTCCATCGCTCAGCGGGATTCCCGCGTGCGCTTTCCACTCAATGACAGGCTTGCACTGTCCGGGATGCGGCGGACTCCGCGCGATGCATGCTCTGGCAAACGGCAGGTTCGCCGAAGCCGCCGGACACAACGCTTTGTTCGTCCTCATTTTTCTCCCCCTCGGAGCCTTCGCCGCCACGCTGTGGTTCAACAGACGAATCACAGGCCGGGCTGGATTGCCTCCCTTCCCCTCCGCCGCCGCATGGTTTCTGGTCGCGCTCGCCGTCATCTTTGCAATACTCCGCAACCTGCCCTTTTACCCTTTCACAATCCTCGCCCCTTAACGCCGTTCCTTTTCACGCAAAGGCAAAAAAACGGCTTGTTTTTGGAAACTATTACAAAAGGGCGCTTGCGCGCGGCTTCGCTTTGGGATGGCGGCATTATGATTAAATACAGATACAACAGGGTGGTTCACGCGCCCCGTGACTTCGTTTTCATAACTATGCGGGACCATCAGACGGAACTTAACGAGATGCTGCCCAACGTGTCCACGTGCTCCATCGTCGAAGACCGCCCTTGCGAGGGCGCCCGCAGAATCGTCGCCGAAGTCACCGGCAACGCAGAAATTCCTTTCTTCCTTAAACCCTTCATCAACATCAGGCAGTTGGTCTGGCACAGCATACAGATATGGGACGACGATGAGTGGTCTTGCGATTACCGCATCGAAACCGCCTACTACAGAGAGCACGTCGAGGTGCGGGGCAAATGGTGGTTCAAAGAGCGCACCTTTGACAAAACCAACATTTACATCGACAGCATGATAGGCATCGACGCGAAAGGAATACCGGGAGTGCCCGTCCAGCTCGCAAGCGGAATTTCCACTTTCGCCGAACAGATTCTACACAAGATGACTCTGCCGAACCTCAACCGGATCTGCGCGATAGTCGAGGAGATGAACGGATGCCATT
>ERZ795059.2084-NODE-2084-length-21240-cov-7.642200_pt1 | contig 21240 bp, 14 predicted proteins | sample MGYA00375143_ERZ795059 | MGnify/ENA primary metagenome ERZ795059 (study PRJEB30188, sample SAMN05720168) | activated sludge metagenome | isolation source: Anaerobic digester | place: USA | collected 2015-01-07 ... | reverse complement strand
GTACGTCACGTCGTACTTTAGTATCTGGACCTCCCCGGATTTTGTCACGTGGACGACGCACCGATATGGCGGGCCAGGCGGTTTCTACGATCTGGATTTTGCGTTTGGGACGATGTTGGTGCCCTCATCTGCGGGCCGGCTAGGATTTGCCGGATCTCTGGATGCTCCGTGGGGCTCGACGATGCCGGGTGGCCCGGGAACTGACCAGTTGAGTTTCTCGGCGGTTGCCGAGGGAAATGGAACGGTCGTCGTGGTGGGCTCGGAGGGTGCGATCTATCAGGCCGTGGAGCCGGGCCTGACGATCTCCAAAATCGAGGAACAGCAAGTTGCGGTCGGAGGCTCCACGGGCGCCTTGCGGTTTACGGTGCACGCGGCACAGACCGCTGCCGAGAACCTCGTCGTGACGGCGGATTCATCCAACCCTTTGCTGGTGCCGCGGGCCAATGTGATTCTCGCAGGCCGCGGTGAGGCCCGCACTGTGACTGTCACGCCCGCGCCGGGCCTTAGCGGGCGCGCGCTGATCACCGTGACGGTGAGCGATGGGACATTGAGCGTCCGGACCAGCTTTCAGGTGCGGGTGCAGGCGGACATCCCTGCAATCGTGACGCAACCGACCTCCAGTACCGTGCACGCGAACACGCCCGCGACATTTTCGGTGCAGGTGAACAGTGCACTGCCTCTGACGTACCGCTGGCAGCTATCAATCGATGGTGGGACGACGTGGTCCTCTATCGAGGATGGCGCGGCGTATGCCGGTGCCACGACGGAGAGTTTGACGGTTAAGAAAGCCGGGCCGCAGATGGCGGGGACGTTGTATCGCTGCCAGATCTCGGACGGTGTGAGCCCATTGGTCGTGAGTGCCTCGGCAACGCTTTCGGTCAAGTGGAGCCAGTTTTCCGCGCTCTCCACCCGCGCCCCTGTGGCGACAGGGGATCAGACTTTGATTCTGGGCTTCGTGTTCGCCGGAGGCGGCAAGCCCACGGTCGTCCGCGGTGTCGGCCCCAGTTTGCAGGCTTACGTCAGCGGCTATTTGGAGGATCCGCAGTTGCGGCTCAATGCTCTGGTGGGCGGCGCCTGGGCGGATGTGGTGTCAAACGACGATTGGGATGGGCTGCCTGCGAGCTCGGCGCGTTTCAATGCACTCGGCATGGGGGCGCTGCTGCAAGGATCGAAGGATGCCGCGGTGTTTGAGCTGCTCTCGGCCTCGATTTACACCGCCCAGATCGCCGGGGCGGATGGTGGCACGGGGGTGGCGCAGGCGGAGGCCTACGATGCGAATTTCGCAGACAAAACACGCCGCCTGACTGCGCTTTCAGTGCGCAATCAGGTGGGCACCGGCGAGCGCGTGTTGATCGCGGGATTCGTCCTCGTGGGCGATGCGCCGAAAAAAGTGATCGTGCGCGGGGTGGGGCCTGGCCTGGCCGAGTCCGTCAGCGGTTATTTGGCAGATCCTCAAATACACGTCCACCGGCTCGTATCGGCTGAGGCGGGCTGGTCGCTCGTGGCGGAGAATGACGATTGGGATCACACGGCGGAAACGGCCGCATTGTTCCAGTCTGCAGGCATGGGTGAACTCGGGAGTGATTCGAAGGATGCCGCGCTCGTTCTGGATCTGCAGCCGGGCATCTATACGGCCCAGATTTCGGGCGTGGGCGGGACGACCGGCATCGGCCTGGTCGAAATTTACGAGGCGCCCTGAGCGACCAAGGCGGGTGGCTTGGCCACCCGCCCGGAGTGAGGGGTCAGATGGCGACGAGCTCGATCTCTTCGGAGGGCGTGGTGAGCTGGACGAGGCTGCGCAGCGAGTTGAAGTGCTGGCTGAGATCGACGTCGCCGCCGAGGCCGCCGACCACGCGGTCGAAGAGGTCTTTTTTGGAGGCCTGCAGGTCCTGGATGCGCTCTTCGATCGTGCCGGAGGTGAGCATGCGATAGACGAAGACGGTGCTGGTCTGGCCGATGCGGTGCACGCGGTCCACGGCCTGCGCTTCGACGGCGGGGTTCCACCACGGGTCGAGCAGGAAGACGTAGTCGGCGGCGTGCAGGGTGATGCCGGTGCCGGCGGCCTTGAGGGAGACGAGCATCGCGGCGGCGCCGGGGGCGTTTTGAAACGCCTGCACGGGTTTGAGCCGATCCACGGTCATGCCGGTGAGTTCGTAGCGGGGCAGATCCGGGTACGCCTGAGCGAGGGCTTCGCGCACGCGGTCGAGCAGCATGACGAATTGCGAGAAGATGACGACCTTGTGGCCGCCGCCGATGACCTCGGCGAGTTTCTCCACGAGGACCGTGAGTTTGCCGGAGTCGGCGATGGGCGACTTGAGCCAGGGGAGCATGTCGGGGTCGCAGCAGGCCTGGCGAAGGCGAGTGAGCAGGGCGAGGAAGCCGAAGGATTTCTCGCGCATGGCGGCGCTGACATCGTCGCCGAGGCGTTCGAGGCCCTCGGAGCAGATGCGGGCGTACTCGGCGCGTTGCACATCGGTGAGCGGGCAGATGAGGTCCATCTCGACCTTGGGCGGGAGATCCTGGGCGACTTCTTTTTTGGTGCGCCGGAGGATGAAGGGGGCGAGCTGGGCTCGGAGGCGGTCAACGGTGCCGTTGCGGTCGGCGGACAGGGTGGCTTCGAAGGCCGAGCGGGAGCTGAGAAGACCGGGCAGCAGGAAGCGGAAGATGGACCAGAGGTCGAGTTGCCGGTTTTCGAGCGGGGTGCCGGTGAGCACGAGGCGGTGGCGGGCGCGGACGGCGAAGCAGGTTTGCGTGATCTTGGCGTCGGGGTTTTTGATGAACTGGCCTTCGTCGAGCACGGCGTAGGCAAACTCGGTGCTGTCGAGCAGCGGGCGGTGTTTGCGCAGCTGGGTGTAGCTGGCGAGCCAGAGGACTGGCTGCGGGTGCGTGGTGAAGTCGTGGCCACCCTTGAGTACATCGACGGCGATTTGGGGGAAGAACTTGGCGATTTCCTCGCGCCAGACTGGGACGACGCTGGCGGGGCAGACGATGAGGCTGGGTTTGTCGGCGATGGGGCGCGCCGCGAAAAGTGAGAGGACTTGGAGGGTTTTGCCGAGGCCCATCTCGTCGGCGAGCAGGCCGTGGCAGCCGGACTCGGCGAGGTGGTGGAGCCACTCGACGCCGCGGCGCTGGTAGGGACGGAGGATTTCCGGGAGGGTGGGGGGCGGGTTGGTGCGCGGGAGGAGGACCTGTTGGCGCCAGGCTTCCATCTCAGGGGTGAGGGTGAGCTTGAGGCGCGCGTCGTTGAAGAGGGAGAAAACGAGGTAGGGGGCGAGGGCCTGGTCGGGCGCCTGTGTCTCGGCGATGTTTTGCTGCCAGGTGCGGTAGGTCTCGAGCTTGTCGGCGGCGATCGAGACGATGCCGATGCTGGGGATGATGGTGGCGGCACCGCCGCGTTTGGTGAGCAGGGCGACTTCCGAATCGGTGAGGAGGCGCTCGCCGCTGCGGAAGATCCAGCGGAGGTTGAGTCCGGCTTCGTTGGTGGCGGCGCCGCGTTTGCCTGGACGGCGTTCGGCGACGGCTTCGATCTCGATGGCGCGGGTCCCCTTGAGGAGGTTGTCGGCCTTGTCGTCGAGTTCGACGGCGACGAGTTTGCGCCAGGCGGGCAGGACGGTTTTGAGGAAGTTGGGGATCTCGACGAGCGACTCCATCGTGTAGACGCCGCTTTCTGGATCGTAGTGGAAATGGGCTTTGCGCGCGTAGGCGGCGAGGCCGATGAGTTTGGCGCGTTCGGCGGAGGAGGCGTGGGCGCTGCCTTCGCCGGTGTTGGTCTTGCCGAGGGCCGGGAGCCGGTTTTTGCCATCGGCATCCTGCCAGTAGGCCTGGAAGGTGAGGCCGGTGGTCTTGGTCTTAAAGACGAGGACGAGGGGGCGGACGGGGGCGGTGGCCGTCGCGGCGGCGGGCGCCTTGGCGGGTGCGGCCGGGGCGACGGGCACACGATTGGGAGTCGCGGGTTTCGCGGCGGGCTGTGGAACCGCGACCGGTTTGCCCGGAAGGGGGGAGATTTCGTCGGCGACGAGCTCTTCGATCTCGTGCAGGCCGGCGACGGCGAGTGCGTGGGCGACCTCGATATCGGTCGTGGAGGAGCGGACGTGGAGGGTGCCGCCCTTCCATTCGACGACCGCGTATTGGTCGTGTTTATCGATCCGGCGGTGGATGATGGCGTCGTCGGCGGAGATCTCCAACTCGCGGACTTCACTGTCGCGGTAGATGCGGCGGCCTTCCTCTAGTTGACTTTCTGTGAACGAGTTAGACCAATCATCGGCCAGTTTTTCGAACCAGAATTCCAGGGACTGCGGGGTGTAGACACGTTTGGGGCCGTGCGACTGCATGCTGATAAAAAAGCGGAACGTAGATTCTGAGGAGGGTGGGGCAATCCCCAATTTCGCCGGTTTTCGGGAGGGCGTGTTTTCCCCGAAGCGTAACATGGCCGACACAGGTTCGACACAATGGGGCGCGATAGTGGCGGCGTTGAAACTCGCGATCGTCTCCGAAACCTTTCCTCCCGAAGTCAACGGCGTGGCGATGACCTTTGGGGTCATCGTGCGCGAGTTGAGCCAGCGGGGGCATGAAGTGACCGTTTACCGGCCACACCGTCCGGATTTGCCGGGGGATGCGGCGCATCCCGGGTTTCGCGAGGTGGCGTTGCCTGGGTTTCCGATTCCCGGCTACGGCCTGCTGCGGCTGGGGTGGCCGGCGTGGGGCAAGCTGGAGCGGCGCTGGCGCGCGGAGCGTCCCGATCTGGTGCATGTGGTGACGGAGGGGCCGCTGGGGGCTTCGGCCATCACGGTGGCGCGCCGGCTCGGGATCGCGGTGACCTCGAGTTTCCACACGAATTTCCACAGCTACGCGGGGCACTACGGGGCGGCGTTCATGCGGCGTTTGACGCTCGCGTGGCTGCGCCGGGTGCACAACCGGACGCGGATGACCTTTGCGCCGACGGTGGAGCTTTGTGCGGCGCTCGCCGATCGCGGGTTCAACGATCTGCGAGTGCTATCGCGCGGGGTGGACACGCGGCAGTTTTCTCCGGCACGGCGCGACGAGGCGTTGCGGCGCACCTGGGGGGCGGGGCCGGACGATCCGGTGGTGTTGCACGTCGGGCGCATGGCGCCGGAGAAAAACTATCCGGAGCTCTTCCGGGTGTATGCGGCGATGCGCGAGGCCAACCCGCGGCTGCGCTTCGTGCTCGCGGGCGAGGGGCCGCTGAAAGAGCGGCTCCAACGCGAGCATCCGCACTGCCTGTTCGCCGGGTTTTTCTCCCGCGAGGAAATCGGCCGCTACTATGCCTCGGCCGACATCTACATCCACGCGAGCCTGACGGAGACGTTTGGCAACGTGCTCACCGAGGCGATGGCGAGCGGACTGGCGGTGGCGGGCTACGATTACGCAGCCGCGCGGCAATTCATCCACCACGGCGAGAACGGTCTGGTGGCGCCGTGCGGGATGCCGGAATCGCTGCAAGCGGCAGCAGTCTCGCTGGCATGGGATGCGACGTTGCGCGGGCGGTTGCGTGCGGCGGCGCCGGCCTCGTTGGCTGAACAGTCTTGGGAGAGGGTGATCTCGCGCTTCGAGGCGGACTTGCTGCGTGCTGCCGGGCGTGGTGCCGCGGCTGTGGAGGCGTTTGCGGTATGAAAAAGGTGCTCATCCTCACCGCCGGTTTTGGCGAAGGGCACAACGCGGCGGCCCGCAATCTCGCGGCGGCGATCGAGGCCTCGGCCGGGCCGGGCTCGGCGCCCGTGGTTGATCTTTTTGCACTGGCCTCCCCGCGGCTCAACCGCGTGAGCCGGCGCGGTTATCTCGCACTCATCAACCGGGCTCCGCGCGTGTGGAGCCGGTTTTACGGCTGGATAGACCGGCGCGATATTTTCCCGCGTCACCTTTGGTTTCTGAGGCGCGAGCTGGGCGCCTTTGCGGAGTGCCTGAGGCGCGAGCAGCCGATGGCGGTGTGCAGCGCGTATCCTGTCTACGGTTTCCTGGCGAACCGGCTTGCGGCCGGGGGCGGGCTCCGCGTGCCCTATTACCACGTCGTCACCGACTCGATCAGCATCAACACCCTGTGGACGAAACCCGCCTGCGCCGGCTGGTTTGTGCCCAACGAGGAGACGGCCGGGGTGATGCGGCGTATGGGCGTGCCACCCGAAAAGCTGCACGCGCACGGTTTTCCCGTGCAGGCGTTTTTCGCCGAGCACGAAGGGCGGCTCTCTCCGCCCGATTTGGCGGCGGGGGCGCGTCCGCGGGTGTTGTTCATCGTGCACTCGGGGGTACGCCACGCCGAGACGACCGCGCGGCGCCTGCTCGCGGAGACGGACTGGGAGCTGACGATCGCTGTGGGCCGCGACGAGGGGCTCCGCCGGCGCCTGGCGCACGCGGCCTCCGGACGTCGCGTCTCCACGACCCTGCTCGGCTGGACCGATCAGGTGCCGCGTCTCTTGATGACGCACCATGTGGTGATCAGCAAAGCGGGTGGTGCAACGACGCAGGAGGCCATCGCCGCGCACTGCCCGATGGTGGTCAACCAGATCGTGCCGGGGCAGGAGGAGGGCAATTTCGAGCTATTGCGTCGCCGGGATGCCGGTGCCCTCGCCGAGACGCCCGACGCCGTACTGGCCGCGTTGCGGCGTGCCTTTGCCGATGGCGGCGCGCGGTGCCGGCACTGGAGCGAGTCGATGCGCACGCTCGCCCGGCGCGACGCGGCCCCGCGTATCGCGGCCCATGTGCTGTGTGGCCAGCCGATCACACCGGCTGAGGTGCCCGAGCCGGCCGCCATGTTTTCCCAGTCACCCTCTTTTCATGGATAAGAAACGTTTCCACGCCCGCACCGTAATCCTCTCCGATGTCCACCTGGGCACGGCGAACTGCAAGATTGCGGAGGTAAACCATTTTCTGCGCACGCTGCGCTGCGAGAAGCTGATCCTCAACGGAGACATCATCGACGGCTGGCAGTTGAGCCGTGGGGGCCAGTGGACCAAGGCGCACACGCGCTTCGTGCGCATCGTGCTCAAGATGCTCGAAAAACGGGGCACCGAGATCGTCTACATCCGGGGCAATCACGACGACGCGCTCGCGAAGTTTCTCCCGCTGGTCTTCGAGAATCTGAGCATCGTCGAGGACCACATCCACGAGGGCGTGAAGGGCCGCTACTTCGTGCTGCACGGCGATATCTTCGACTCGGTGACCAAGAATCTGGCGTTTCTATCGCACCTGGGCGACTGGGGATACAACGCGCTTCTGCGAATCAACCGGGCCTACAACGCCTACCGGGCATGGCGTGGCAAGGAGTACTGGTCGCTGAGTCAGGCGATCAAGGCGCGCGTGAAGTCGGCGGTGAACCACATCTCGAAGTTCGAGGAGCACATCGTCGAGCTGGCTACGAAGCACGGGTGCACCGGCGTGATCTGCGGGCACATCCACACGCCTGCGGACAAACAGCTCGATGGCGTGCACTATCTCAACTCGGGCGACTGGGTGGAGTCGTTGACGGCCATCGTGGAGCACTACGACGGGAGTTTCGAGCTGGTGAATTTCACGGATTTCGTGCGCGACTACCCGATGCCGGCTGAGGAGCCGCCGGTGGAAACGCTGGAGGAGCCCGTCGCACTCGCGCCGCAGCTTTGAGCGGCGCGGTCAGGCCGTTGCGCGGCGGAGGTGCCGCAGGTCGCCGAAAGTGGCGATGGCAAAGACAAGCGCGACGGTCGCCTCGATCGCCATGACGGGCAGGATACCGGTGCCGAGGGCACCACGGGCGAACTCAAGTCCGCTCATGAAGGCAAAGCCGGCCATGTTGACGCAGATGGCTGCGGAGATCGCTGCGCGGCCGGAAGAGGCGGCGAGCCTGCTGGCGAGCGCGGAGAGCACGGCGAAGCCGAGCATGAGCATCGAGGCTCGCCGGGCGACCAGGCATACGCCAGGAGTGCAGTCCACCCCGAGGTCGGAAAACATCGCAGCGGGGAACCACATCAACTGTACGAAGAGAAAGCCGTAGAGGGCGGCGGTGGCGAGGCAGGCCCAGCGGAAGAGGCTGGCGAGGCGGGACTCCGGTTGCATCGGCCCTATGGACTGGAGCGGGCGGATTTGGTCAATCGGTTTCCCGCACAGTGGCGCGGGGCGCGGGCGTTCAGGCGGGACGACGTCGGCTTCGAAGGTGCTGCCGAGCTCGTCGCGCAGGCGCTGGCGTGCGCGGTAAAGGCGTGTCTCGACGCCGCGCTCGGAGCAGCCGGTGATGACGCCGATCTCCCGGTACGAGAGGCGTTCGTAGTGGTGGAGGAGGAGCGTGGTCTTGAGCTCGTGGGGGAGCCGGTCGATGGCCGCACTGAGGGCGGCAATGGATTCGTCGCGTTCAAGCCGTTCTCCGGGATGGGTGGAATCGGAGGGGAATGAATCGTGGACGGAGGCGCCTGATTCGCGGTCGTCGATCGGGGCGTCGAGGCTGACGGTCGGGTGGCGGCGGTGCCAGCGGTGCCGGTTGTGGCAGAGGTTGGTGAGCGTGGTGAAGAGCCACGCGGAGAGGTTGGTGTCGGGCCGCAGGCGTTCGCGCTGTTGGTAAAGTTTGACGAAGGTCTCGGCGACGAGGTCCTGGGCGTCGGCCGTGTTGCGCACGTAGCGCCAGGCGTACGCGAAGAGCGGGCGCTCCCACCGCGCGATCAGGCGGTCGAGGGCGCTGTCGTCGCCTTCCTGGAGTTCCTGGAAGAGCGCGAGGTCGTTGGCTGGGGCAGTGGACACGGTGGGGAGACGTGCCGGCGCGGGGGAGTAAACCGTGCCGGAGTTTAGTTGGGGAGCGGGGCGGCGGAGGCGGAGACGAGGGCGAGGTATTGCTGGCGCTGCGCAGGGGTCATGACGCGGGAGGCTTCGGCAATGAGCTGGCGCGTGGAGGCGGCGCACTCGGCGTCGATGGTGCGGCGCATGTCTACGAAACGGGCAAACTCGACGAAATCGACCTGGCCGGTGGCGCGGCGCTCTTGCTCGTAGGCTTCGAGCTCGGTGCGCATTTTGCGGACCTGGTCGGCGAGGATTTGCAGGTGGGGGCTGGATTTCTCGTGGAGGCCCTTGATCACGGCGTACTGTTCGTCGGTGAGTTTGAGGCTATCCTTCATCCAGGCGTACTGGTCGTCGGCGAGTTCGTGGTTGGCCGGTGTGCGCCAGGCGTACCAGGCGCTGTGTGCGGCGAGGCCGCCGCACAGGCCGAAGAGGAGGACGAGGAGAAAGCGGTTCATTGGCGGAAGGAGGCGGCGACGGTCTGGTCGGCCGGGTGGTTGTCGATGAGCGGGTCGATGAGGCGCAGGTAGCTCTGGACGATCTGGACGTTGCGCTGGGCCTGCTGGTGGGAGACGCGCAGCTCGGCCAGGAAGAGGCCGCAGAGGGTGCAGGCGGCGATGAAGGTGGCGGCGAATGCGGGCTGCCGGAAGGCGGCCTCGATGCGTTCCCAGAGGGTGGGGGCGACGGGGTCATTTTCCTCGGCCAGCGCGATACGGCGCCAGACTTCGGGGGCGATGGAGCCTGGCATCGGCGGAGGGGCCTTGCGCCAGCGGTCGAGCAACGGATCAAGGGGATCGTTCATGATGGAAGATGTTTTTAGGATTACCCGGGTCGGAGGGGGCCGACTTGTCCGGCTGACGTCTGGTATAACGTGGTTTGAGGGGAAAACCCTTCAAATTTTCGGCCGGAAAAACCAGGTGTTACAAACTATTGATGGGTAGTCGTTAAGTTTATCTCTCCAAACGGGGCAATGGGTTGCCGGCGCTTGGGCGGGCGCGGAGGGGCCGGAGGGGGGCGCGGGAGGAATGCGTTTAGCGCGTGCGCCCGAGGCTTTGTGCCGTTGAGATTGACCTCTTGTATGTCACGCATCGTCTCAGAATCCCGCGCCACGCTGTGGTTGGCCGTCCCGATCATCCTCGGGCAGGTGTGCCAGGTGCTGATGGGGGTGATCGATAGTGTGATGATCGGGCAGGTGGGCACGGTGCCGCTGGCGGCGTCGGCGTTCGCCAACAGTGCGTTTTTCTTTTTCTATGTGAGCGGGCTCGGGCTGTGCATGCCGGTGTCGGTGCTGGTCTCGCGTGCGCATGGTGAGGGGCGTCCGTCGGAGTGCGCCGAGTGGTTCCGGCATGGCGTGGTGGTCACGTTTGTCACGGGTGTCACGATCGCGCTGGCGATGGAGTGCCTGGGCACGCAGCTGGCCCGGATGGGGCAACCGCCGGAGGTGGTGGCGGAGTCGCAACCGTTTTTCTCGCTGATCGCGTGGTCGCTCATCCCTGCGATGGTGTTTCAAGGCGTGCGCCAGTTTTCGGAGTCGGTGGGCCGGCCGTGGCTGCCGATGGGGCTCATGCTGGCGGGGGTGGGGCTGAATGCCGCGCTCAACTGGGTGTTGATCTACGGCAACTGGGGGGCGCCTGCGATGGGGCTGGCCGGGGCGGGCGTGGCCACGCTGGTGGCGCGGTGGGTGGAGTTGGTGGCGCTCTACGTCGTGTTGCGAATGGATATGGCGGTGCGACCGAACTGGCCGGTGCGCTGGTGGCGGCGGCTCGAATGGGCGAGGATGAAGTCCCTTTTGCACATCGGGGTGCCTGCGGCGGGGCAGTTGTTTTTCGAGGTGGGGGCGTTTTCGGTGGCTGCGTGGATGATGGGCCTGCTCGGCACCGTGCCGCTGGCGGCACACCAGATCGCGCTCAGTTGCGCGGGCTCGACGTTTGCCGTGCCGATGGGGTTGTCGCTGGCGGTCGGAATGCGCGTGAGCCAGGCGATCGGCGCCGGACGGCGCGATACGGTGCGCGGCATCGGGTATGGGGCGCTGAGTATGGCGTGGCTCGTGATGGGCACGTTTGCCCTCATCTTTCTGTTCGCGGGCACGTCGATCGCGGGACTCTTCGTCGATGACGGCGCGGTGGTGTCGCTCGCCGGGCGCCTGCTCGCGGTGGCGGGGCTATTTCAAATCTTCGATGGCACGCAGGTGGTGGGCGCGGGGCTGTTGCGTGGCATGTCCGACATGCGGGTGCCGACGGTCATCACGTTTGTCGCCTACTGGGTGGTGATGATCCCGCTGGCGTACGTCTGGGGCGTCGGCGGGCACGATCCGCTCGGAGTGTGGGGCGCGCTCGTATTTGGGCTCGGTGTCTCGGCGGTGCTGCTCGCGTGGCGCTTTCAGCGAAAAACCCGCCCGGCGAGCGCCGTCTCCGGGCCGCTGACAAGCTAAAGTTTTCCGCAGGCGATTTGCCCTTGCGGCGCCGGCGTGGAGCGATGCACTCGGCGGCTTTTCCTAGCATGTCCGATACACCTGTCGCCTCACCGGCCTCCTCCAAGCAGCCCAATCCCGAGCATGTCATGCGCCTCTCGCAGGAGCTCGGCATCAAGATCTTTCAGATCGCCGCCACGGCGCAGTTGCTGGCCGAGGGCGCCACGGTGCCGTTTATCGCCCGCTACCGCAAGGAAGCCACCGGCGAGCTCGACGAAGTCCAGGTGACCGCGATCCGCGACCGGTTGGAGCAACTCGCCCAGCTCGACGAGCGCCGCGCCTCCATCCTCTCCTCGCTGAAGGAGCGCAACCTCCTCACGCCCGAGCTCGAAAAGGCCATCGCCGCCGCCGAGACCGTCACGGCGCTCGAGGATATTTATCAACCCTTCCGCCCGAAGAAGCGCACCCGCGCCACCATCGCCAAGGAGAAGGGCCTGGAGCCGCTCGCCGATCTGATCTTCGCGCAGGACGCCGCCACGGTGCCCGAGCAGGCCGCCGCCGACTACGTGGGCCGCGAGTACGTGGCCGACGACGGCAAGAACCAGAAGTCCAAGATCGAAAACGTCGCCGAGGCCCTCGCCGGCGCACGCGACATCCTCGCCGAGCGCATCAGCGACGATAAAAACGCCCGCGCCAAGCTCCGCGCGCTCTATCAGGCCAACGCCACGATCTCCTCCAAGGTTATCGCCGGCAAGGAGGCCGAGGGCGCCAAGTTCAAGGACTACTTCGAGTGGAGCGAACCGCTTGCCAAGGCCCCGTCGCACCGCGTGCTCGCCATGCGCCGCGGCGAAAAAGAGCTCTTCCTGATGATGCGCATCACGCTCGCCGACGAGATCGCCGCACTCGCCGAGGTCGAGCCGCTCTTCGTCAAAGCCAAGTGCCCCGCCGCCGATCAGGTCCGCCTCGCCGTGCAGGATGCCTACAAGCGCCTGCTCGCCCCCGCCATGGAGACCGAGATGCGCCTCGAGTCCAAAAAGCGCGCCGACGAGGCTGCGATCAAGGTCTTCGCCGACAATCTCCGCGAGCTGCTGCTCGCCTCGCCGCTCGGCCAGAAAGCCGTGCTCGCCATCGACCCCGGCATCCGCACCGGCTGCAAAGTCGTGATGCTCGATCGCCAGGGCAAACTCCTGCACAACGACGTCGTCTACCCCGAGCGCGAGCCCTCCGAGTCGAAGGAGAAACTCCTCGGCTTCGTGAAGTTTTTCCAAGTCGAGGCCATCGCCATCGGCAACGGCACCGCCGGCCGCGAGACCGAGGCCTTCGTGCGCTCGCTCGGCCTGCCGCCCGCGATCCCCGTCGTGATGGTCAACGAGTCCGGCGCCTCCATCTACTCCGCCAGCGAGGTCGCCCGCGAAGAGTTTCCCGACCACGACCTCACCGTGCGCGGCTCCGTCTCCATCGGTCGGCGACTCATGGACCCGCTCGCCGAGCTCGTGAAACTCGATCCGAAGTCCATCGGCGTCGGCCAGTACCAGCACGACGTCGATCAGTCCGCGCTCAAGCGCTCGCTCGACGACACCGTGGTCAGCGCCGTCAACGGCGTGGGCGTGGAGGTCAACACCGCCTCGAAGCAGCTCCTCAGCTACGTCTCCGGCCTCAACGCCTCCATCGCCGCCAACATCGTCGCACACCGCAACGAAAAGGGCGCCTTCCAGTCTCGCGCCGAGTTGCTCCAAGTTTCGCGCCTCGGCCCGAAGGCCTTCGAACAGGCCGCCGGCTTCCTCCGCATCCGCGACGCCGCCAACCCGCTCGACTCCAGCGCCGTCCACCCGGAGAGCTACCCGATCGTCGAGAAGATGGCCGCCGATCTCGGCGTGACCGTGGCCGACCTTATCCGCGAGCCCGCGCTGCGCAAAAAGATCAAACTCGAGAACTACGTGACCGAGAAAGTCGGTCTGCCGACGCTCAACGACATCGTCGCCGAGCTCGCCAAGCCCGGCCGCGATCCGCGCCAGAAGTTCGAGGCGTTTAGCTTCGACGCCGGCGTGCACAAGCCCGCCGACCTCAAGCCCGGCATGAAGCTGCCCGGCATCGTGACCAACGTGACCGCGTTTGGCGCGTTCGTGGACATCGGCGTGCACCAGGACGGCCTCGTGCACGTGAGCCAGCTGGCAGACAATTTCGTACAGGACCCTGCCGCCGTCGTGAAGCCGCAGCAGAAGGTGACGGTGACGGTGGTCGAGGTGGATCTGCCGCGCAACCGCATCGCACTCTCGATGCGCAGCAACCCGCAGATCGGCCCGCGCACCTCCGGTGCCGGCACGCCCGGTGGCTCACGCCCCGGCGGTCCGTCCAACGGCCCGCGCGGCAATTTCGGCAACAGCCTGCGTCCCGCCGGCGGTGGTTTTGCGAAGCCCGCCCAGCCGCAGACGCTGCAAAACGACTGGTTCAGCGCCGCCCTGAAGAAGAAGCACTGAGCGCGGCGGGCAGTGTGGCCGAAGGCCTCGCAATCCATCGTGCGAAGGCTTTACGCCCACGCGTTTCCTGGCATGGAGGCGATCCCAGCTGGACGACGTGTTGGCATCGGAGGCTTCATTTGTGCGGATTCGTGGATAAATCCGCGATGCCGTTTCGCCTCGAATGCACCTAGAAGATCTTCACACCGATTAGTTAATGAAAAAAGAAATCCTTAACATGGACACCAAGATCATCACCTTCAGCTCGCTCAAGCTCGTGTGCTATCGACAGGTCGGGGACTACTGGAACCTGCCAGGCACGTGGCAGAAACTATTCGAGCTCATGGCAAATCAGGGTGTGCCGATGCCGGCGCCGACCGGGATGACGGTCTTCCACGATCATTTCGATGGGATTCCGATGGCGAAAAAACGCTCTGACGCGGCGGTCTATGTGACTCGTGACGTGAAGTTGGTGGACGGGCTCTTCACCTATGAGACGCCGGGCGGGCGCTACGCAGTCACCCCGCATTTCGGCCCCTGTGAGGAGATCGGCACGACTTGGGACAAGTGGCGGGAGGAGTGGCTCCCCACAAGCGGCTGGCAACTCGACACAACGCGGCCTTCGCTCGAGTGGTATCAGGGCTACTTCAAACTGACCCCACCCGAACTGCACCTGACGCTGCTCTGCGACCCGGTTTGCGAAGCCAAGGTACAAGGCTGAAAATGGCTTCAACCCGCCCCTCCGTCGAGGGGCCGGGCTAAAGGGCGGGCGAACTACGCGGGTGTTTACTGGGCCGTCGTGATGGTCGTCACGGCGTCCTTCAGCCCTGCGCCGGAGGCGGTGAGCGTGAGGGTGCCGGGCTGGCCGGGCTTTGCGCGGACGATCACGAGGCAGAGCCCGTTGAAGGCTTTGCGGCGCGGCGCCTGGAAGGGCTCGAAACTCGTCTGGTCGCCGTTGTCGGTGGCGACGATCTCGCCGGGGCCCGAGAGCGTGAACGTGAGCGCGTTGTCGGCGCGCGGCGCGGTGAGGCCGGCGGCGTCGGTCACGCGCACGGTGACGAAGGCCAGGTCGCGTCCGTCGGCGCGGATCGTGGCGCGGTCGGGCGTGGCCTCAAGCGCGGCGGGCGCCTGGGCGGTTTTCATGGAGTCGGTGGCCCAGCGCTGGCCGTTTTTGTAGGCGACGACTTCGAGCGTGCCGGGCTCGTACACGACATCGTCCCAGCGGAGGCGGTACTCGTACTGGGCCTTCTTTTGGCGGCCGAGCGAGCGGCCGTTGAGGAAGAGCTCGGCCTCGTCGCCGGAGGTGAACACGTGTACGGGCGTGATCTGGCCGACGCGTTCCGGCCACGACCAGTGCGGGAGGATGTGCGCCATCGGCAGGTCGGGGCGCCAGTGAGATTGGTAGAGGAAGAACCGGTCTTTCTTGAAGCCGGCGAGGTCGATGATGCCGGAGTAGGCGCTGCGCGCGCCATAGGTGCCGCGCGATTCGTAGTACGGCGTGGGCTCGCCGAGGTGGTCCCAGCCGGTCCAGACAAACTCGCCGGCGACGTACGGGTGGCGGGCGAGCGAGCCGAACACCTTTTCGGCGGTGGCGCCCCAGTCGCAGTTGTGGAGCTCGTAGGCGCTCACTTGTTGTTTCACCGAGTCACCGCCGCGGGCGTCGTCCACGGGCGCGCTGATTTCCTTGGAGACGGGAAACAGGTAGACGCCGCGGCTGCTGAAGGCCGACGCCGTCTCGCTGGCGACGATCATCTTGGTCGGATGTTTCGCGTGAAACTCGGGGTAGTTGGGCGCGGTGCGGATGCGCTTGGTGCCCTCAAACTCGGGCTGCTGGCGGATGCCCTCGCCCTGATAATTGACGCCGATGACGTCGAGCGCGGCGGGCAGCGCCATGTCGGGCTTGGCGAAGTTCATGCCGCTGGTGGTGGCGCGGGTGGAGTCCTCTTCGTGGACGATTTCGCCGAGTCGCCGGGCGATGGCGGCGCCGGAGCCGGGGATGTGTTGCTCGCCGACCTCGTTGGCGAGGCTCCAGAGGATGACCGACGGGTGGTTGCGGTCGCGGCGCACGAGGGCGCGGACGTCCTGCTCGTGCCAGTCGGGGAAGATGAGGTGGAAATCGAGGGGAGTCTTGGCCATTTCCCAGCCGTCGAAGGCCTCGTTCATGACGAGTAAACCCATGGCGTCGGCGAGGTCGAGCAGCTCGGGCGCGGGCGGATTGTGGCTGATGCGGATGGCGTTGCAGCCCATCTCCTGGAGCATCTCGAGCTGGCGCTGTGCCGCGCGGAAGTTGAAGGCCGCACCGAGCGCGCCGAGGTCGTGGTGCTGGCAGACGCCCTGGATCTGCACGCGCGTGCCGTTGACGAGCAGTCCGTTTTCCGGATCGAAACGCAGCGAGCGGATGCCGAAACGCGTTTCATAAACGTCCACCGGGTTTCCCTGCTGCGAGACGGTGGTCACCGCGACGTAGCGGTGCGGCGTCTGCGCGGGGCGCGGGCCCCAGAGCTGCGGGTGGGCGAGCGTGACGGAGGCGGAGGTGCGGGCATTTGCGCCGGCGGCGACGGTCGTCTGCGCGGAGGCGAAGGTCGCGACGGCGTCGCCGGTTTTCCGGCCTGCGGCATCGAGGGCGAAGATCTGTGTGGCCACGCTCACGGTGGCGTCGGCCGGCGAGTCGTTGGCGACGGTGACGGCGAGGTCGAGCGTGGCAGCGTCTGCGGAGACGTCGCGGGAGACGATCTGCGTGCCCCACTGGCCGACGTGGACGGGGTCGGTTTTGGTGAGCCAGACGTTGCGGTAGAGCCCGCCGCCTGGATACCAGCGCGAGGAGCGCGGGGGATTGTCGAGGCGGATGGCGAGCTGGTTGGTGCCGCCGAAGGTGACGTAGGGCGTGAGGTCGAGCTGCCACGAGCTGTAGCCGTAGGGCCAGCCGCCGACGAGCTGACCGTTGAGCCAGACCGTCGCGTACGCCATGGCGCCGTCGATTTCGAGGACGATGCGGCGGCCGGCGTCGGAGGCCGGGATGGAGAGTTTCTTGCGGTACCAGCCGATGCCCCAGCTCGGCAGGCGGCCCATGCCGGCGACATCGCCCTCGGCGATAAAGGGTCCCTCGATAGCCCAGTCGTGCGGAAGAGTGACGCGGCGCCACGCGCTGTCGTCGAAGCCGGCCTGCACGTAGGCGACGTCGCCGCCGGGATTGCCGGGCGGGCGGACATGGCGCTTGGCGGGGTCTTTGATGAAGGCGTTGCCGGTCGGCAGAATCCAGGGCTTGAGCACGGCGGCGCCGGTGGTGTCGAGATGCACGGCGGCCTGCGACTGGGCGTCGGCCACGCGGTTTTCGGCGGCGCCAGAGATGTCCGGGCGCACGTCGTAGAGCAGCGAGGTGGTGTTGCCCGGCGGGTCGTCTTTCTGGAAGCGCCAGCCGTCGTTGAGCGGGAGGCGCTCGCGGGGAGCCGGCGTGCCGTGCGCGGCGAGCGTGCAGGCGGCGAGTGCGAGGAGGGGAAGGGTGAGGCGTTTGAGTTGGGAGATCATGGGGATGGGCGCGCCCGGATTGGCACCGTGCAGAGTATAGCGGGTTTTGCGAACGGAGGGCATCACCCGTATGGGTGATTTGATGAGCATTGCCGTTTCCGCCGGCGCGGGCTTTCTGGGCGTGCACCCCAAGTCGCGCACGCATGCATCGCAGACTGCTCATAACCCTTTTTGCCGTGGGAGGACTGGCCTCCAGCTTCGGTGCCGATGTGCCTGTGGATGGCGGCCGGGCGGAGCCGTTGCGCAAAGTCGCCGAGGTGCTCAGTCTGTCCGAGGCCGAGGCCGCGCGGTCGCTCGCGGTGCGCCTGGAGGGCGTGGTGATCGGTGAAGCGCCGCCGGTCGGAAAGGCGTTTGTGCTGTGGGACGGCCGCGACTCCATCTATGTGCGCGACGAGACGGCGGGGGAGCGCGGGACATTTCGGAGGGGTGACCGGGTGGAGTTGGAGGCGGTCAGCGGGGTCGGCGGTTTCACGCCCTCGCTGTACATGCGCGCGGGGCGGAGGCTGGGCGAGGGGGCGATCCCGGCACCGCGAGAGGTGACGTCCGACCAGTTGCTCACGGGGCAATGCGATGCGCAGTGGGTGCGGGTGCGCGGGATCGTGCGTCAGTGCGAGCCCTCGACGGTGTGGGCCGGCCGGTGGCGGCTGACGCTGCTGAGTGGCGGCCAGTTGCTCACGGTGCATGTGAACGACGATCTGAGGCCGGAGCGGCTGGTCGATGCGCAGGTGGCCGTCGCCGGGCTCGTGTTTAACCAGCACAACATGAGCCGGCAGTCTGTCAGCGCGCTGCTGTTTGTGCCGGAGGGCGTGCCGCCCGAGGTCGAGGTTGCCGCGCCGGCGGATCCCTTTGCGCTGCCGGTGCGGGCGGTGGGCAGCTTGTTGCAATTTGAGCGGAACGGGCGTCCTGGCCACCGTGTGCATGTGCGCGGGCAGGTGGTGCACCAACAGGCCGGGGGCGCGTTCTGGATTCGCGACGGTGCGCGCGGGCTGTGCGTGATGTCGCCGCAGGCGGACGCGCTGCGCGCAGGAGATCTGGTCGAGGTGGTGGGTTTTCCAGTGCAGGGCGGGTACACGCCGCGGCTGGCCGATGCGGTGTTTCGCCGGGTGGGCTCGGGAGCGGCGCCGGAGGCGGTCGCCCCCGCTGACATCCGCGCGGCCATCGCGCACGATTCGGATTTGGTGGTCATCGAGGGGCGGCTCGTCGAGCGGCGGCGCGTGGCCGAGGGGCTGGCGCTTGTGCTCGACTGGGGCGGCCGGCTGGTGAGCGCGACGTTGCCGCTGGCCGAGGGGGAGGCGGTGCCGCCGGGCTGGCTCCCAGGCAGTCTGGTGCGCGCGACGGGGATTTGCCAGGTGCCGGCCGATGAGCCGGGCCGGGCGAGCGGGACGTGGGAGGCGCGGTCGTTTGAGCTGACGCTGCGCAGCGCGGCTGATCTGCGCGTGCTCCAGCCTGCGCCGTGGTGGAGCCGCGAGCGGTTGTTTTGGGGGCTGGGGATCGCCCTGGGGGTGTCGGCGCTGGGGATCGGCCTCGTGCTGGTGTTGGCGCGGCGGCGGTTGCGGGAGCAGGCGGAGCGGCGTGGGCGGGCGGAGGCGGAGTTTGCCGCCATCCTTTCGGAGCGCAATCGCGTGGCGCGTGAGATCCACGACACGCTGGCGCAGGGGCTGGCGGCGATCTCGATGCGGCTGGAGCTGGCCAGGAATGTGGCGGCGGGCGATTGGGCGGCGATCATGCGCCAGGTGGAGACGGCGCATCGGTTGACGCGCGAGACGCTGGCCGAGGCGCGCGCCTCGATCTGGGATATGCGTTCGCAGGTGTTGGAAACCTGCGACCTGGCCGGAGCGCTCGAAGGGGTGTTGCGCCAGTTGTCCGAGGGGACGTCGGTGGCGACGGCATGCCGCGTCGCGGGGGATCGAAGGCGGTTGGCTCCGGTCGTGGAGGGCGAGCTGCTCCGGATCGGGCAGGAGGCGATCACCAACGCGTTCAAGCATGCCGCGCCGCAGCATGTCGAAGTGGCGCTGACTTTTTCGGAGAAGGAGGTCGAGCTCGTCGTCGCCGACGACGGGGCGGGTTTCGAGCCGGCGCGTGTTGCCGTATCGGGCAGGCGGTACGGGTTGGTGGGGATCCGCGAGCGCGTGGCCCAGCTGGGTGCGCATCTGGAGCTGGTGAGTGCGCCGGGGCGGGGCACGCGCCTCGTGGTGCGGGTGCGGACGCCGGATTGACGGCTTGCGTCGGGCGGCGTTACGCGTCGGCGTTTGGGCGAGTTGTCACAAGGTTTCCCTCTGCCATGCCCGCCCAAGCCATCCGCCTGTTGATTGTGGACGACCATCCTGCGTTTCGCGCGGGGCTCGTCGCGCTTTTGGCGGACGAGGGCGACCTGCAGGTGGTGGATGAGTGCGGCGACGGGCAGACGGCGGTTGAGTTGTACCGGCGCCATCGGCCGGACGTGGCCCTGATGGATTTGCGTCTGCCGGGGCTGAGCGGGGTGGAGGCGATTCTGGCGATTCGTCAGGAGTTCCCGGATGCGCGTGTGATAGTCCTGACGACCTTCGATGCCGATGAGGACATTTACCGGGCGATTCAGTCCGGGGCGAAATCGTACCTCTTGAAAGATATGTCAAAGGTCGAGATCGTGGGCGCGATCCGGGCGGTGCATGCCGGGCAGGATGCCCTGCCGGCGGGGATCGCGGAGCGGTTGGCGGAGCGGCGGCGGCGGCAGGATCTGACGTCGCGCGAGATCGAGGTACTCCAGCTGTTGGTCAAGGGGCGGAGCAACAAGGAAATCGCGTCGGATCTGTCGATTGCGGAGGACACCGTGAAGAGCCACCTGAAAACGCTATTTGCCAAACTGGAAGTCCGGGACCGAACGGCGGCGGCGATTAGGGCCATTCGGCTCGGGATTGTGCGCCTGCCCTAGGGAACTCGGCGGCTTGGGGTCGAATGGGGCGCTGATTTGGTGGATTGTTTTTTGCGCAATCGCTTGGGTGATATGTTCAGTTGGTGAGCGGTAGCATGCCGGATGGTCGATTTGTGCGGGGTTTTGTCGGGGGTGAATGCAACTGTTAGAACGCTGCAGTAGTCGCCACTTTATATCTAAAGTCTAGGCAGGGCGGTGCACAGCCGTTTGAGCTTCCCCATTCAAATGCGTCCCCCTGTCACTTCTCCCCGTGCTTACTGGCAATTCCTTGGGTTAGGTTGCCGTCGCGCGGAGGGCTTGCTTGGGCATTCTTTGGATGGAGGGGTACATGCGGCATTCGATGTGTGAGCTGACGGCGGCTTTCGAGCTGCTGGCGGTTCAGTCACCTAAACACTACCCAAATCAATGAAGTCACCCAAGAAGAACCCCGGCAAATCTCGCCGGTATGCGCGCAGTATCCTCGCCGTTGCAAGCGTGGCTGCGACCACGGGCCTTCTGGCCCAGGCTGCTCCGGCGGCCAAGGAAGAAGCTCCCGCCCCTGCTCCAGTCAGTGAATCGGATATCGAGATCGTCCTCGATCCGTTCGAAGTCAGTGCCGAGCAAGATGTCGGTTATGCTGCGACCTCCACGCTGGCCGGCTCCCGTATCAACACCCAGTTGAAGGATGTCGGCTCCGCGATCTCGGTTATCACCTCGGAGTTCCTCGGGGACACCGGTGCGACCGACAGCAAGTCGCTGCTGCAATACACGACCAACACGGAAGTGGCCAGCCTCCAAGGCAACTTCACGAGCGCCGGCTCCAGCAACCAGCAGGAGGAGGGCACCTTCACGACGCCGAACTCCAACACGCGCGTTCGCGGCCTGACCGCCGCCGACAACACCCGCAACTTCTTCATCACGGACATCCCGTGGGATGCCTACAACGTCGACCGCGTCGACATGCAGCGCGGTGCCAACTCCATCCTCTTCGGTATGGGCAGCCCGGCGGGTATTATCAACACGACCACGAAGACGGCCCAGTTCCGCACCTTCGGCGAGGTCAAGGCCCGCTATGGCAGCTACGATACCAACCGCTTCTCGATCGATTATAATCATGAGATCCTGAAGGACGAACTCGCCGTGCGCATGAACCTCCTGCGCAACGACGAGAAAGATCGGAAGAGCGTCGTGTAGGGAAAGAGTGTACC
>ERZ795059.2083-NODE-2083-length-21251-cov-7.943150_pt1 | contig 21251 bp, 26 predicted proteins | sample MGYA00375143_ERZ795059 | MGnify/ENA primary metagenome ERZ795059 (study PRJEB30188, sample SAMN05720168) | activated sludge metagenome | isolation source: Anaerobic digester | place: USA | collected 2015-01-07 ... | reverse complement strand
TTTTGAAATGGAAATGACAATAACAACAAATTATCTTCAACTTAAAACTATTTACTTTCAAAGACGTAATCACAAGTTAAGAGAAGATTGGGGAGCATTTTGCGATTGGTGTGAATCATTGCCTATGTTTAAAGAATTAGTTGGAATTGAGTGATTGAACTATACAAATTCAATGATTAGAAATTATTAACAGGAGTTTAACTAAATGGCTAGACCAAAAAAAGATGAAGCTGTAGTAACAGAAACAAAAAGTGATTTGAAGTACGATCTTAGTAAGATTGATATTGCTATTAACAATATTAAAAAAGAACTTGGCGAAGACGTTGTGATTGATGTTACAACTATTCCAGAAATTCCACGTGTTTCTACTAGAAGTCCGATACTTGGATACATTTTTGGCAATGGTGGTACGCCCGTTGGAAGAATTATTGAGTTGTATGGACCTGAGTCTGCCGGAAAAACTCTTGTTGCTCAAAATATTATGGCAGACTTTCAACGCGAAGGTAAGTTTGTCGCTTTCGTAGATGCTGAGTTTTCTTTCGATTCGAAGTATGCTCAAATTCAAGGATTGGACGTTTCACCGGATAAGTTTAGGTTGTTTCAACCAAATGCAGGAGAAGATGCTTTTACAATTGTTGAAAGACTTGCAGAATCAGGCCAAGTTGGTTGTATAACTGTAGACTCTATCGCAGCCCTTGTTCCAACGTCGGAAATGGAAGGCGCGATGACTGATTCGCAGATGGGTGCACAAGCACGTATGATTGGAAAAGGATTGAGAAAGATTGCTGGCATTTGTTCAAAAAACGGAACGACAATCATCATGCTGAATCAATTGCGTATGAAAATTGGCGTGATGTTTGGAAATCCAGAATGCGTGACACCAGATACGTATGTTGATGTAATTTTGTAAAATTTTAATGCATTACCTCCATTAACTATATAATGGAGGTAATAAATTGTGTTTCTATTTTTATAAAATAACTAATTTAATAAACAATAAATTTTATTTTGGAGTACATTCTACAGACAATTTAAACGATGGTTATATGGGCTCTGGGAAGTATTTAAAAAGAGCACAGGATAAATATGGAATTGAAAATTTTAGAAAAGAAATATTAAAATATTTTTCTTCAAAAGAAAAAATGTTTGAATATGAAAAAGAAATTGTGACAGAAGCTTTAGTAAATGATAAAAGTTGTTATAATATAATGGTTGGTGGAAAAGGTGGTTGGATTTTTACAGAAGAAAAAATGAAAGAAATACAAGAAAAATCAAAAGAAACAAAAATTAAAAATAATTCATATAAAACTGTTGGAGAAAAGTTAAAATATTATTATACTGTTTTAAAACCAGATGAAGCCAAGAGAATAAGCGATATTAGAACGCAAAAAAGATTGGAATTGTGGAAAGAAAAACCAGAATTAAAAGAGCAAACATATAGAAAAGTATCTGAAACGCTTTGTGATTTTTGGGAAAATATAGATGAAATAGATCCATATTTTAGGAAAAGAAAAGGTGAAAAGATAAAAAACAGTGAAAAATTTAAAGCTGGTTGTAAAAGAATGGGGAAAAACAATGAAGGTTATAATAATCCAGATTTTAAAGCAAGATGGAAAAATATTTATGAAAAAGACATGATATTTATTTCAGAATTAATGAAAAATTCAAATTTGCCAGATGATTTTATAATTGAAATGTTTAATAAAAAAGTAAAATCACCCAAACTTATTAAATATTATCAGCATATTAACGTTCTACCAAATAAAATATCTGAAGAAAGAAAATCTAGATTTTTAAATTTTAAGGGTGGAATTAAAGGTTCACACAAAGATGGAATTTCTTTAAAAACTATTTTTTCAAAAGATATAAAATATAAAGTATGTTTGTTTTTTGAAGATTTTTTTAATGATTTGGAAAAAATTATAGAAATAAACAGCAACTGTAATATATCTGATTCAATGGTATATCAAAATGATCAACATTATATTGCAAACTATAAATCAAAAATAGAATATTTTAAAGATATTGGAATTTTAAAAAATGAAAAAACAATAAAAATAAAGGTAGATAGATTTACAAATGGAAAAATCCACAAAAGAACAAGTTCAAAAACTATTTTTGATATTGATTTTTTTAATATAGATTGTATTTTAATTGACAAGGAGTTTAATACTTATGGGATTGATGAAAATGGAAGAGCTTTTCAAAATGGCAAATTTGAATTATGTATCAATGGAGAAAAATATACCTTTTGATATTTCAAATTTAAACTTAAAAATTAAAAGTTTTAATCACGAGAAAAAAGAAGTTGAATATCGAAAAATTCTATCAATTGTTAGAAAAGATGATTCAGAAGTTTTCGAACTAAAAAATGGAGATAATATACTTTTAAGGTGTACAGCCAACCATAGAATTTTCAATCCCGAAATAAATGATTATATTTACATTGGTGATGTTGAAAAAGGTTCTGTTCAAAATGAAGTTGGAGAAATTATACCTTTTAACGTTGTTAAAACAAGTGAATTATCTCCAATTCTTGATTTGGAAGTTGAAGGAAATGAAAACTATTTTTCAAACGGAATTCTTTCGCATAATACAACCCCAGGTGGAAATGCACTTAAGTTTTGGGCGTCCATTCGCTGTGAAGTTCGTAAAGGTGATAAAGATGAAGGAGAAGACGGAGAGGACATGATAGGCATAAAAGCTAAAATCAAAAACGTTAAAAACAAAACATCAGTTCCTTTCCGTAAAGGTGAAATTTTTATCTCATTTAAAGACGGTATTGATGTATATGGTGAATACGTAGACTTTGGCGTGTCTTTTGGAATTATTCAAAAGGGTGGAGCTTGGTATACTGGACCAAATGGAGAAAGATTTCAAGGGCGTGCAAACGTTATTAAAGCATTAAAAGAAAATGAAACTCTTTTTAATTCAATCAAAGAAAAGGTTGATGCACAATTAAAAGGAAATCCAATTCAAGACGTTGAGCTTCCTGAAACTATATCTGTAGAAGATAACTCAATAGAATCATTAGCATCACAGGCTTTGGGAGACTAAGTTGAAAATTTTCATCTGGGAAATGGTTGATCAAAATAAATTTGTCGTACGACAGGGCTCTTTGTGTTCAGAATCAAAAAAGAGCGCAACCACTTATGTTGTGCAATCATTAACCCCAGATGAAAAAGAATTATTAGTGAATTGTGAAATAAAAGTAAAAGAGATAAAATAATGATTATAGCTTTAACGGGTGCACCTCAAGTTGGCAAAGATACATTTGCCAACTTTTTTCTTTCTAAAAACGTAGTTCAATACGCTTTTGCACGTCCAATAAAAGAAATGCTTTGTGCTGCTTTTGGTTGGAAAATGGAAGACTTTGAAACGTCATGGAAAGATCAATTAGATCCATTTTGGAAAGTCGTTCCTCGTGAAATGATGGAATATATTGGAACTGGAATTATGAGGCGAGACTTGCCATCTAAATTTCCACTGTTTGATCAATATATTGGAGAATTAATTTGGGTAAAAAGATTTGAAAAGTTTTATTTAGAAAATAAAGATAAGACTATTATCATAACGGACCTGCGCTATGATCCAGAATTTGACTTTTTGTCTAGTTTAGAGTATTATAATATTCTTATTACTAGAAATGGAACGGACTTGACACGTATGTATGATATTAAAAAACACGGTCATGATTTTGAATTGGATAACAACTCTTCAATAGAAGACTTTAGAAAAAAATCAAAAGAACTATATAAGTCCATCATAGGAGACAATTAATGGAAATTACAATTTATGGGCTTGAACATTGTTCTCAATGTAAAATGCTGAAACGAAAATTAGAAGAAAAGAATATTGAATTCTTTTATATAGAAGATGAAGAGACTATAATGAAGATTGCAGAAAAAACAGGAATTATGAGTGTGCCAATCGTTGAGATTGATGGAAAAGTTTATAACAAAACAAACGCTGAAAAAATTATATTTTAAGGGATATTATGTCAAAAAAGATTAGAACAGAAGATGAATATGTAAAGCAAGTTGTTGAAGATTATATTTCTTCTTTAGATTGGAGAACAAAAGAAAATTCAAATGTTGGATTTTCTATTGGGGGATTAATTCTTCATAATTCAGGGGCCATTACTGCAAACTATTGGCTAAACAATATATACACAAAAGAAATATCGGATGCACACAGGAACGCTTCGTTTCACTTGCACGATCTTTCATTCTTGGGTGCATATTGCGCCGGTTGGTCGCTTCGTCAGTTAATTGAAGAAGGTCTTGGTGGAGTGACTGATAAGGTATGCTCAACGCCGGCAACTCATTTGTTTACTCTTTGCAATCAAATGGTAAATTTTTTAGGTATTCTTCAAAATGAGTGGGCTGGAGCTCAAGCATTTAGTTCCTTCGATACTTATTTGGCGCCATTTATTAAGAAAGATAATATGTCTGATAAAGAAGTAAAACAAGCTTTACAGAGTTTTGTTTTTGGCGTTAACACTCCATCGCGTTGGGGTACTCAAGCGCCGTTTTCAAATATTACTCTTGACTGGATTTGTCCTGAGGACATGAAAAATAAAAAAGCAATTGTTGGAGGAAAAGAACAAGATTTCACTTATGGCGACTGCCAAGAAGAAATGGATCGTTTAAATTCAATTTATATTGATGTTCTTCTTGAAGGAGATGCCAATGGACGAGGGTTTCAATATCCAATTCCAACATATAATATTACAAAAGAATTTGATTGGGAACATCCAAACTGTGCAAAGCTTTTTGAAATGGCTGCTAAATATGGAACGCCTTATTTCCAAAATTTCGTGAATTCAGACTTAAATCCTTCTGATGTACGTTCAATGTGCTGCAGACTTCAACTCGATAAGCGCGAACTTAGAAAACGTGGCGGTGGATTGTTCGGATCTGACGAGTTTACCGGCTCGATCGGTGTAGTCACAATTAATATGCCGCAAATCGCCTATCTTTCAAAAAATGAAGAAGATTTTTTTAATAGGCTTTATAAGCTAATGTCATTAGCAAAAGAGTCTCTGATAATTAAAAGAAATGTTGTAACGGAATATTTGAAACTTGGTATGTATCCATATACTAGGCGATATCTTTCTTCATTTAGAAATCACTTTAACACAATTGGTATTTGCGGAATGAACGAGGCTTGTATCAATTTTCTAGAAAAAGATATTTCAACCTATGAAGGAAAAGTTTTTGCAGAGAAAGTGTTGGATTTTATGCGAGATAAAATGGTCGAGTTTCAAGAAGAAACTGGAAGCCTTTTTAACCTTGAAGCAACGCCAGCTGAGTCAACCTCTTACCGATTAGCAAAGCATGATAAAAAAAATTATCCAAACATTATAGCTTCTGGAAAAGAAGTACCATTTTACACCAACTCAAGTCAACTTCCGGTAGATTTTACTACAGACGTTTATGAAGCGTTAGACCATCAAGAAAGCCTACAGTGTAAGTATACTGGAGGAACCGTTTTTCATACAATGTTGGGTGAAAGAATTACAGATTGGAGATCTTGTAGAGACTTGGTAAAATCTATTGCTTTTAACTATAAAATACCATACTTTACATTGTCGCCAATATATTCAATTTGTCCAATTCATGGATATTTAAATGGTGAACATAAAGAGTGTTACAAATGTAAAGAAGAAAAAATTGAGAGACTAAAGAATAAACTAGATGTTTTAAGGAGTATGAACAATGAGTAAAGAACAAATTTGTACAAAAATCTCAGAAATTGAGAGTGAACTTGAGAACGTGCGCGGCACGGAGTGTGAGGTGTATGCAAGGATTGTGGGATATTACAGATCGGTAAAAAATTGGAACGCCGGCAAGGCCGAAGAGTATAAACACAGAATTAATTTTGACAATTAAAAAAAATTAATGTATTATCTATTTAAATGAAACACAGTTATAAAGTGAAGCTGCACAAAGCGCTATTTATGATGTCCAAAGAAAACGGAGTTCAAAAAGTTGAATTTAAAAGAAAGCTTGGAATTCAGTTTTCTCAAATAAGAACTTCACTAGATAAAATAGGAATAAAATATTCATCAGAAGGAAATGTAAAACTTCTGATGAATTTTTCTATTGCTAGAGATATGCTAGAAGATTGGGATGGAAATGAAATAGCTCTAAAATATGATTATACAAACGTTCTTGCAATTCTTAAAGAAAAACTTTTGACACCAAATGAATGTTGCGCAATTATTGGTTGTAGAAACAAAGACTATCGTAATGTAATCACTTATTTAAGTATGAAGTATCCAATTTATGAAGAAGATGATGAAAGAGTGGGGTTGTTAACATGATTGTTTTAAATGAAAGCTATTATGAAGATGATTTAAGGTATTGGCTACCAAGACAACTTATCTTTCTCAATCGAGAATATTCTGAATATCCAGAAAAGGTATTCGCTTATAGAAAAAACAATGTTTCTGGGAAACTTAAAAACGAAATATACTTTTCAGGAAAATATTACTCATATTATGAGTTTGAAAATTATGATGAGAAAATTGAAATAAAGGATAAGATTAAGTGCTATGAGTATAAAGAATTTCCCTTTGGAAGAGTAAGCCATTTTGTTATTTTCAATTGGATAAAAACCGGAATGATTGGAAAGTATACTATTGATTATAAGAAGAAAAAAATTGTTAAGCTATCAGATGTTGGAGTTGAAAAATTTGGAACGTGGTTGCAAACAGGGAAATTTCCAGAAACATATTCATCTAAAGAAGCTTCTATAATTAAGGGAAATGATTTTGAAGAAATTGGAAGGTTGGCTTCTAATAGGATTAAATCTGATGGATATAAATATATTTATGAACATGATGTAAATAATACATATCAAAACTTAATTGTTTTGTAACTATATAAATATGAAAATTATTGAACAGAAACAAATAACAGAAAAAGACGTAGAGCAAGCGCTCTTGATATTAAAGATATTTAACGAACTTGCTGATAGTGAAAAACTTGATTTTAAAATAAGGGCCGGAATAAAAACTTCAATAAAAAACATTTGTGAGAAAAGTTTATCTTTGCTAAAATATAATAAATTTTAAAAGGAAGAACAAGAAATGAAGTATGCTAAAGTACGAGATGTAAAGTCTCCCTGTAGGGGAACAAAAAAGTCAGCTGGGATTGATTTTTTTGTTCCAAATTATTCAGAAGAATTTTTAAAAGTTTTTCAAGAAAAAAATCCGGCTTGCCCAAATGACAGTGAAGGTTTTCATGTTAGACCTCATTCAATGGTTTTAATTCCAAGCGGGATAAAATGTGCTGTTCCAGAAAATTACGGACTATTTGTTAACAATAAATCTGGTGTTGCAACAAAAAAGGGTTTGGCATTTATGGCAAACGTCATTGATGAAGATTATGAGGGTGAGTTACATATTTCATTGCTTAACACTGCTGATGATCCTGTTAAAATCTTGTGGGGTGAAAAAATAGTTCAAATGGTTCTTATTGAAATGAACTATGAATTGCCTGAAGAATGTTCAATTGAAGAACTTCAAGATATTTTTAAGTCTAGAAACTCTGAGCGAGGTGAGGGCGGATTTGGAAGCACTGGAACACATTGACAATTGGTTATAAATAATGTATATTTAAATCATAAGGTAGGTTAAAATGGCAATGCAAAAATTTGATGAATCTTATGATAAAGAAAACTGTATCGATTCTTGTCGTTTTTGGTTGATGCTTAAAATGAAAGGAATCGATGAATATTGGAACAAAAGATATGATTTATATCTTAACGAACTTAAGTCATATCTTTTTTCTATGAACAAAAACAAAGTAACCGTTGAAAAAGAATTGGCCAATATTCAATTATCGGCTTATAGAACGATAACAGAATCATTTTTCAAATGAACTATAATATTATGATTATAATAAAAGAAGCAAAAGAGTTTAAATACGACATTAATGATCTTAAAAAGAGAGCTGAAGCTTTATATAAAGAACAAAAGAAAAATAAAGTTCACAATTATTCTGAAAAAGATGCATTGCCTGGTAATATTGAAGCAATAATAAAAACTGATGTAAAAAAACAGTTTGGTTATTCGTTAACAAGAGACCCGCCGTACAAAGTTTTAAAGCCAATAATAAACGATATTTTTAAACAATTAAAATTAGGCGCAAAAATGTTAGGTTATTAAAGGAAACTAATATAATAGGAGACTTAATATTATGAAAATTTTGAAAGAGGAAATTAATAAAGCTTATGAGAGATTATTGGGAATACGATAACGATGAAATAATTGAAATTTTTGAAAATAGTTGACAATTAACTAATAATAATGTATTTTTTGTATATGAAAAGAAATAAGCCGGAGTGGATTTAACTATATTAACAGAGGTAAAATAATGAAATTTATGAATGAGGGAATAGAAAATATTGTAACGTTTTATAACGATGAAACAACTGTGATTTCTTTAAGCGATAAAGTAGACATAGATAGACTTGAAAAATTTTTAAAGAAAAATGCAAAATGGGCTAAAGTAAAAATGTCAAATGGAAAAAATAGTTTTGAAGTTTCAACAAGAGCTCTTGCAATGGCTGGCGTTGAATATCTTGAAAAAAATAAATTAATTTAATCAATTGACAATTAACTAATATCAATGTATTCTTTATATATGAAAAGGAAAACTAAATGAATAAATGGGAAACACTTGAACATAATGGACCAATATTCCCAAAAGAATATGAATATATTGGATTTGATTTAAAGCTCTCTAGTTTAGCAGAAGAAATGTTGTATCATTATTCTGCTAAACTAGAAACCGAATATGTTCATAACAAAGTCTTTAATAAAAATTTTTGGAATGCGTTAAAACCGGAGCTTCCAAAAGAATACCAATCAAAAAATCTGGAAGATTTTCTTCCTCTTTGTAAAGAAATTTTTAATCATATACAACTAAAAAAAGAAGAACGTAAACTTAAAACCAAAGAACAGCGACTTCTCGAGGCGGAAGAAAAAGAGCAAATTAAAGAAAAATACGGTTGGGCTATTCTTAATGGAGAGCGTCAACCTATTGCTTCTCCAATTATTGAAGGTCCTGGAATATTTATAGCACGCGGAGCTCATCCTCAGCTTGGTGCGTGGAAAACTAGAGTTGTTCCAGAAGATGTAAATATCAATGCAACAAATAAAGTTCAACCTCCTTCTGGACATAAATGGAAATCGTGTAAAGAAAATAAAAGCTCTATGGAATTATGTTCATATAAAATGAAAACATCAACTGGAATGATTTTACATAAGCGTGTTTTATTTTCTGCCACATCTATTGTAAAGCAAAACGCGGATCAGAAAAAATTTGAAAAAGCACAAAAACTTATTTCTCATTGGGATGAACTTAAGTCTCATATTGAAAAAAACATATCAAATAAAGATCCAGTAATAAAGCAATCAGCAATGGTTACGTGGCTCATAATGAATCTTGGTATTAGAGTTGGAGATGAGAAGAGCGAAGACCTTGCAGATACAGTTGGTGCCTCGTCTCTCAGATATGAACATCTAACAATTAAAAATCATATTCTTAAACTATCATTCGACGGAAAAGATTCAGTTCATTATTCAAACTCTATTGAATTGCCAGATTATATTGAAAAAGAACTTTCAATACTTTTAAATGGAAAGAATAAAGGTGAAATGGTTTTTCCAGAAGTTTCTTCTGGAAACGTTAAAGAATTTATATCTCACGTTGTTGATGGAATATCTGCAAAGGTTTTTCGCACGGCGTGGGGAAGCTCGCTTTTAGCAAAAAATCTAAAAGAAAGTAAAATAAAAACATCGTTAAGTCAATTTGAAAAAATAGCTATATTTAATGAAGCTAATTTCATTGTAGCGAAGAAGCTTAATCATCAAAGAAACGTTGGTAAAAAAAGCGTTGACAAAACATCAGAAATGAAAGAAAAACTAGATTTAATGAAAGAATCTTTACGGTTATCTTCAAAGAATTTAACAGAAGAAATAAATAAATGCAAAGAAAAAATTAGCAGCTTAGATAATAAAGATCTTAAAAAAGAAGACAAGCAAACTTTAAAGAAAAGCTATGAAAATAAAATAGTTAGATTTAAAGAAAGAATAGAAAAAAATAAAAAGAAAATAAAAGAGTTTGAACTTAAGTTAAATTTCAAAGAAAAAACATCTAACGTTGCGCTTGGAACATCTAAAACAAGTTATTGTGACCCAAGGATTGGAATTAGTTTTTGCAAAGCGTTTGACATACAGCTTGATAAATTGTATAATAAATCTATGCAAACTAAATTTAGCTGGGCGCTGGAATGCGAAAAAGATTTCTTTAAAAATTATAAAACAATAGAGGAATAAATGAACATAGCAGTTGGGAAAATCGGCAAGAAATTTTATTTTTCATCTAAGAAATGGACAATAAACTCTGGTGATTCGGAAGTGACTTCAACGCTTATAACGTTAGCCGCTTTAAATAAAAACATTAATTTTTATATTATAGGTTTAAACGATTTAGATTCTTTTTCAAAAGAACAGAGAAAAGAGTTTTTTCCAAATGAAAATGTTTTTAATGTTTGGGACACGTATACAAAATCTGATGATCGAACAGAGTTCGTGATTAATTATTTCAGGAAAAACAACGTTGAAATAAATTTTGGTTTTTTACATGCGGGTCCAGTTAGCCAAGTTAATATACCGGAAAAATCTTATACTTTGAAATCTAAAGAAATTGCCAAGGTTATAAACATGTCTGCTCTTTATTGCGCACCTGTGGTACATTATTTAAACATAAGCAACATACCTTATGTTGTGCTAGGAGAAGATCCTAGGTATTTTCCTCTCTCCGCCAGAGACTTGTTTAACAGACCAATTAGTTATTACGCAACATATAATACAAACTGTAAGACAAAATATGCAAATGGATATTTATCTACCGAAATCATTGAAAAAAACGAAGAAATAAAAAATATTTTTTATGATAGATTTTTCCTAGTTTCAGAAGATTTTAATAAAATTGGAGACTATAAAAAATATAATAAAGACATATTGATTGATATATATACAAATGGAAATGGTTCAGCCGGTATAAAGAAATTTAAGATTATAAATGACTATATGTCTTCATTTAAAGACATGAAAGTGTATGGAAAATGGGATAACAATATCGTGTCTTCGCCCAACTATCTAGACGTTCCTATGATAGATATTGTTGATAGACTGTATAGAACAAAATACACTTTAATGTTTCATTTTGAAGAAGGATATCCATCATCAAAATTTTGGAAAATGATTTATTTTGGCATATTGCCATTTTATCATCCAAACATGGATACTCAGCATCATCAACCCGTGCACGAATACTTAAGAGTTAAATCAAAAAAAGAGTTCTTAGAAAAAATTGAATATTTAGAAAAAAATCCAAATTTCTATAAAGAAATTCAAGACTATCATTTATCTCAATTTAAAAAAGAATATTTTAATGGTTGCTTTTTAAATGAAAAATTTCATGAAATAATATCTTCAAAAGTTAGATATAAGAGAGAAACTAACAGCGTTGATTTTTACAAAGAATCTGTGTTGATTAGAAAACAAAAAAACATATTTGGAGAATAAATGAATTTCAATAAAATTGAAAAGCTTGTGATTGAAGAAAAAATGTTTTTCCTAGTGCTTTACAGATTTAATTCTAGTAGAGTATATGAAAAGAATTTAAGGCCGTTTTGTAAATCTAATTTACTTGATATTAAACTAAGACAGCTTAAAGATTCTGGAATACCAAAAGAGAACATTATTCTTTGTGGTGATTATCATGAAGATATCGATGGATTCTCTGTTGTGGATAGAGACATTGATTACGTTATAGACAATAATATATCTTTCTCAGACACGCTTGTTCATATATATGATAAAATAAAAGAGTCTGGGTTCAATATAAATCACTTGTTTTTTACATATCCAACATCTCCGATGTTTAACGATATTATGTATAAAAAAGCAATTTATTCTTATTATAAGAACGTGATGACCGGTGAACATGATTCTATTATTTCTGGAGTAAATAAAAAAGGTTTCTTTTGGAAAGACGGCAAAACAGTAAATTACTCGTCAGATGAAAATCATCAGTATACTCAAGATATAAAACCAGTTTTTGAATGTAACAATGCTTTTTGGGGTGGGAAATTTGATATTCTAAAGAAAAGAAAATATTTTGTTGGAGACAATCCATTTTTAATGGATGTTCCAGGGCTTTTTTCTATTGATATTGACACTATGGAAGATTTTAAAATGGCTGAATTAATTTTCAGCAACTATATGAATGGGTTTTTTAATGACATTTACTAGAAAAATAGAAAAAGAAATTATAGAAATTGTTAACGATTGTTTGAAAAACAAAACAAGTTGTTATGAGCAGAAAACAGATAAGTCTATTGTAACAAACATAGACAAGGACATATCGAACAAGATTAAATTGTTTTTATCTAGTTTGTTTTCTTTTAATTATATTTGTGAAGAAGACATTGACAATATTGACTCAGACAACTATATTATAGTTGATCCATTAGACGGAACAGAGAACTTTATAAGTGGTTTGCCTATTTATGGTTTTTCTTTGTGTCATTATAATAATGGACTACAATATTCTTTATTATATTTTCCAGATTTTAATGTAAAAATATCGTCACTTGACAATGAAATTGAAAGACAAGATTTTAATTCTAGAATTGTTGCTTTATCTTCTTATCTTTCTCTAGAAGAAATTTCAAAACTAGAAAAAAAAGAATATGAAGAGTATAGAATAATTGGATGCGCTACTTATAATATTTATTGTGTCATAACTGGAAAATTTAAAGCTTATGTGAATCCAAGAATAAACTCTTGGGACATTTTCGCTGGAATTCACTTGGCTATGAAATTTGGAAAAGATGTGTATATAAATGGAGAAAAATATAATGGAAAATATCTTCAAGCAGATAAAAAATACAGTATTAGAGTCTGTTGAAGTTGAAAATGTTAGAATAATTGGCAATGGACATGCCGACAAAGATTTTATTTCAAAATACAAAAACAATGTAGACATTATAATAAACAATGGAGCCAATAACACTGAGGCAATTTATTACATTAACATAATAAAGTCAAAAAGAGCGCTGAACGAGTTAAAAACAAAAGAAAACATGTTGGTTGTTTTACCAGCAGAACTAGACACAGATTTAAATTGCAAAAAAATTGTATTGAAAGATTTTGAATATAATGGAATTAATTTAGTTAACAACCCAGCTGTATTATCTATTTTAATAGCCAATGAATTTAATTGTAATAAAATAATGTCTGGTTATACGTTTGATTTGAAAATAAAAAATTCAATGTCATTAAACTCGAAAGAGTATAATGAAATATATTTTTCAAAACAAAAAGAAGAACTAAACAAATTTATCAAAAACTTTAATATTATAAGAAAAGAAATTGAAAAAGAACTTAAAGCAGAAACGATAAAAGATCTTATAAATAGAAAACTAAAAAACAATGAAACCATAATTGTGGCAGAAATAACAAATAATCATTGTGGCAGTTTAGACACGCTGTGTAAAATGGCTAAACTAGCAACAGAACAAGGCGCAGATTTAATAAAAATACAAAAAAGAAACGTTGATTTGTTTTACACAGAAGAAGAGTTGAAATCTGAATATAAATCAGAATTTGGAAACACGCTTAGAGAATATAGAAACGGAGTAGAACTATCTAAAAACGATATAATTAAATTTAATGATTTTTGTAAAAAAGAAAATATATTGTGGTTTTCTACGATATTAGACAAATATTCTTACGATGAACTAAGAGATTTTAACTTCGATTTAATAAAAATACCGTCAACAATCTCTAATCATATAAACTATTTAAAATATGTAGCAGATAATTTTAATAATGACATTGTTATTTCAACAGGAGCGACTTCAGACGAGTACGTTAAAGAAATATTAGATTTATTCTATAAAGACAATAGAAAGATGTTTGTTCTACATACCGTTTCTAGCTATCCAACGCCAATGGACAATGTGAATATAGGAATTATAAACTATTATAACAAGCTTACATATAAATATCCAAATTTAATCCCAGGATATTCTGGTCACGATGTTGGCACAGTCGGAGGTTTTGCAGCGGTTTTAGCTGGGGCAATGATGGTTGAAAAACACGTAAAATTCGGAAACAACGAATGGATTCATTTCGACAGCGTGGCCGCCGATTTGTTATCTGATAATTTTATAAAATATGTAGAAGAAATTAAAAAAGCAGAGATAATTAGAGGTTCTTGTAATAAGAAAGTTTATTCAATTGAAGACCATAAATATAAAACAAACAGTAATTGTAACTAGGAGAAAAAATGACCGTTAGACATTTTATACCACTAATTGGGCCGTATATTTTAGCATGTAAAAAACTAGGAATTAAAGATGAGGATGAAGTTTATTCATTTGAAGCTTTTAAAGATAATGATCAACACGTTTACAATAACGATGAAAATAAAAAACCTATTATCATCACTGGTTTAGACGATGAAATAAATCCAGAACACGATATGGAAAAATTTAAAAAATATGTTGAAGAAAACAATGTTAAGCCTACAAACATTTTAACTTCAGTCCCTCCTTGCGCGGGATTGTCAAGATTAAACTCATGTTCTGAGTCAAAAAACGGAAAAGCTAGAGGAGCTGATGCGGCTCAAAACAATTGGATATATTCCGCTGTTAAATTTTATCTTGCAACGAACACTGATGTTTTGGTTTTTGAAAACGCCCCAGCATTGGCAACAGAAAAAGGTTTACAAGTTGTAGAGAACATTATAAACATTATTGAAAAAAATGGATATAAAAGAAAAGTCCAACTTGTGAAAACAACAACAATAAATCACGGGTTGCCTCAAAATAGAGGACGTTCTTTTATGTTAATACATAAAAACGAAAATTTTGTTCTGCTAAAGAACAAGAAACATAATTACATATCTATTGAAGATTTTTTAAGCAATATTGTTATCGATGAAAAAGACCCGGTAAATATAGTAGCTTCTCAAAGAAATAAGTACGTCGATGAATGGAATTTATTTTATGAAAAAAATCCAGAAATCAAACGACTGTTTGAAGAAACTTATAAAGATAAAAAAGAGATATATTTAACGTCTTGGGTCTTTCTGTTTGACATGTTCAAGGAAAATAAGTATTCTTTAAATGATTATCCAATAATGAAAAAAACTTTTGAACATATTCTTAACAAGAAAATAAAGGAAAGGGTTTTTGGGACAGTAGTCCAGTTTTTATAAAGGGAAGAATAAACGCAATAACGTCTAAAAATGGATTTAGAATATTTAACCCAATAAATAGAGAAAAGTTTCTCTCTGTTAGAGAGTTAATGTGTTTAATGGGAATGCCAACAAGTTTTAAACTGGCCGATCCTCTTAAAAACTATAATCATATTTGTCAGAACATACCGGTAAACACGGCAGCAGATTCTTTGCTTTGGGCTAAAGAATGTTTGGAAAATAAAGAAAAAATTGGCGGGAACTGTAAATTTACTGTTCATGATAACAATAATGGGGACATAGAAAATAAAATTTTTGGATTCGTTGATAATAAATATATTAAATTAACGAAAAAAGAACCAAGTATATTTGAGGCATAAATGATTATTATTTTAGAGGCTCCTGATAATTGCGGTAAATCAACTCAGGTTCAAAAGCTTATTCATTTGTTTCATGATAAGTCAATTCATCAATTACATTATTCTTCTGTAAAAGGATTTGAAACAAAAGAAGAAACCAAAACATATTCATGTAAAATGTATTCAGATATGTTTAAGCTTCTTTTTTCTAATTACAAAGACATGCATTTTACACTTGATCGCTCTCACATTGGCGAAATGGTGTATGGTCCAATGTATAGAGACTATGATGGCAATTATGTTCTAAACATAGAAAACTATTGGAAAGATTTTGAAGATTTTTGGAATGAAATTTATTTAATAACGTTCATAGACACACCTCTTAGATTGGTTTCAAGAGATGATGGATTATCGTTTTCAATCGATCTTGAAAAGAAAACAAAAGAGGTTGAATTGTTTAAAGACGCGCACAATAAATCTTTAATTAAACATAAGCTTTTGATAGATATTGAAAGTTTAAATGAAGATCAAGTTTTTGAAAAAATAAAGGAATTTATATTTAAATGAACAATGTAGCAAGAGATTTTTATCCTTATTATTTAGAGCTTTATAATAAGTTGTTAAATGAAGAATTTGTTATAGATAAATCTGGTGTAAAAATGGTTGAAATTATTGCACCAAGAATCGTATTAGATTTAAACGATGATGGATTCATTGATTTCGAATCAAGAAAGTCGCCACGTAAGTATATTGAACTTGAGAAAAACTGGTATTTGTCAAAATCTCTTTCAATTGATATGGTTTCAAATATTGAAATTTGGAAAAAAGTTTGCGATAAAAATGAAGAAATAAATTCTAATTATGGATATCTTGTTTATGGTCGAGGAAACTTTAATCAATTTGACAATTGCGTTGAAAAGCTTAAGTCTCATAAGGAATCAAGACAGGCTATAATACTTTATAATAGACCATCAATGCATTATGAATGGAATAGTTTTGGCGAAAGTGATTTTACCTGTACTTTAAGCCAACAGTTTTTTATACGCAACAATAAATTAGAATGTGTAACTTCAATGAGATCAAACGATGCAATATTTGGAACGTTCTCAGATATACCGTGGTTCACATTCGTTGCTCATGATATGTTTAATAAATTATTAGTGACATACCCAGAAATTAAATTAGGTAAACATATATTTATTCCAAATTCATTTCATTGTTATGAAAAACATTTTGATCTTTTAAAGTCTATTGTTGATAATGATAGCCTTTAATTGTATTTCTTATTTTAAAGGAATTAAAGTTGAATCTCGAAAATGAATTTATACACCTACATTGTCATTCGTCTTTTTCTTTAAAAGATGGTGTTGGCTCTCCTGAAAAAAGAGTAGAATGGTCTGTAAAAAACAACAAAAAAGCTTGTGCGTTGTCAGACCATGGAAACATATCATCTTGGATGTCACTTTACAACGCTTGTGAAAAAAATAATATTAAACCAATACTTGGCTGTGAATTTTATTTTAATCGTTATGGAGATGAATTAGAAAAAGCTATAAAAGAAGACACTAATGAAAATATTCAAATCAGAAAAAGATTGAAATATTTTAATAGTCATGTTACAATGTTTGCAAAAAATGAAATTGGTTATTATAATATGATTAAAATCCATAATGATGCATGGTTGAATCGTTTTTATAGATATCCAATAACATCTCCAACAACAATTGAAAAAAATTACGAAGGAATTATTTGTTTGAGTGGGTGTTCTGGCTCAGAAGCAAATAAAATAATTTCTAAAAAACAATATCTTCAATCTAATAAAAGAAATGATGATATAGAAGAAATAATAAAATCAAAACTTTTTATAATGAATCAATTATATAAAGATAAAAATCTTGAAAAAGCATTGAAAAATGATGATTTTGAAGATAGCGACAAACAATTTTTCGAATCAAACGCAATGTATTCTCCATCAGAATATGAAAATTACGCAAGAAAGTACATAAAAGAAAGCGATGATTTATTTATAAGGACAGCAGATAAGAAAGCTAGAGATGTCATTGATTGGTGGCATGATATTTTCAAAGAAAATTTTTATATTGAGATTATGGTTATTGATCACGAACCACAAAAAAATATAAATGAACAACTAATTAAAATTGCCAAAGAGAAAAACATACCATTAGTTATAACAAACGATGCTCATTATGTTGAAAAAAACGGTTCGAAAATTCAAGAGCTTCAAATGTTAAACGATCAAAATAAAACATTTGCACAGCTTAAAGCACAAGAATCAAATGAAACGGATGAAAACTCAAGAAAAATTTGGACAATTAAATCAGAGGAGCTTTATTATAAATCTGTTGAAGAGCTTAAAAAGTCTTGGAGTGATTGGCATAAATCAGAAATATTCACAGAAGAAGTTTTTGAAGAAGCTATTAAAAACTCTGGAAAAATAACAAACAAAGTTGAAAATTTTAAGATTGATAAATCTGTTAAACTTCCAAAGCTTTCAGATAAGAGCCCTGAGGTTTTGTGGAGTAAAATCAAAGACGGGCTTGATAGAAAATTTCCAAATAATGAAGTTTACTTAAAACAAGCTGAATATGAATTTGATATTATTTGTAAGAAAAATTTCGTAGATTATTTTCTTATAACACAAGAAATGATTGCGTGGGCCAAAAGAAAGTTTGGTAAATATTCTGTGGGCCCGGGACGTGGAAGCGCAAGTGGGTCACTGTGTAATTATCTTCTTGGTATAACAGAAGTTGACCCATTAAAACACAATCTTCTTTTCGAGAGATTTCTAGATATAACTCGTAATGATGCTGTTGATATTGACGTTGATTATATGCCGTCTATTAGAGATGAGGTTATTCAACACTTGGTAGATAAATATGGGCGAGATAGTGTATCAAACATATGTACGTTTGGAGTTTCTAAAACCAAGACATCTATTCAAGACGTTTGCAGAGTTTGCGGTATCCCATCTTCTGAAGTTTTGAAAGTGACCACATCTTTGACCGATGTAGACGAGTCAATGTCATTGAATGACATTGAAAAAGAATATCCTCAACTTAAAGAATTTTTAGATTCTCACAAAGAACATGATTTAAGATTTTATATTGAGGGATTAAGAGGAGCACAAAGACAAATTTCTATTCACGCTTCTGGTGTTTTGGTTTCATCCAATAAACTAACTGAGAATATCGCACTTGTAAGAGCTAAAAAAAATATTGTCACCGGCTGGCAAGAAGGCGCAGATTATAGGGAATTATCAGATTTAGGATATTATAAATTCGATGTGTTGGGTTTAAAACATCTTGAAATTATGGAAGATGCTAGAAAGTTGGTAAAACAAAGACACGGAATCGATATTGATTGGTCAGATATTGACTTGAACGATCCAGTTGTGTTCGATAAAACATTGGCCAATAAAGATTATTATGGAGTGTTTCAATTTGAAACGCCTCTTGCTAAAAACGTTTTAAACACAATCGTTCCCAGCTGTTTTAACGACCTTTCAGCGTGTTCTGCTATATTAAGACCAGGCCCTCTTCAAATGGGAGTTGATAAAATATATGCAGAAAATAAAAACGGAGGATCTTGGAAAGTCGAAGATCTATCAGAATGTGTTCAATCAATATTAGGCCCAACTAAAGGATGTCTTGTTTTTCAAGAGCAGTTTATGCAAATTATGCATAAAATCGGTGGATTAACAATGGCTGAGACCAATGTCTTTAGAAAAGTTGTTTCCAAAAAATTTAGAGACGCTAAAAAAGAAGAAGAAAGAATGAAAAAACTTTCTTCATATAAAGCACAGTTTATAGAAATAGCCTCCAAACCTGAAAATATCGGAAGTGCGCAAAAATGTGAAGAGCTTTGGTCTTTAATTGAAAATATGGCAACATATGCGTTTAACGCTTCTCACAGCGTTTCATATACCTATATATCATTTAGAGAGTTTTGGCTGAAAACATATTATGATTTAGAATATAATGTGTCACTTTTAAACCACAATGATCTTGAATCTTCTGTTGGTTATATAACAGCAATGATAAATAAAGGATATAAAATAAGTTATCCAAATATAAATAAAAGTCAAAAATATTTTTCAATTTTTGAAAATGATATTGTTTGGGGCCTTTCAAATATAAAAGGAATACCAGATAAGATTGTTGAACAGATCATTGAAGAAAGAAACAATGGAGAGTATAAGTCAATAGAAGATCTTTTTAATAGAGTTAAAATAAGCAACTCAGTTGCCGAGTGTTTAATTTGGTCTGGAGCATTAAACGGTCTTGAATCAAATCAAGAAACAGATATATTTGGAAATGTTCTTTATGAAATTAATGATAGATATTCTCTTTCTGAATATGTTCAAAAATCTATTCTTAAAAACAAAAAGTTTGAAAAGAAAACTGACTCTATAATCGATATTGAAAAAGAATATTTGAAAATTTCTTTTGAGGAAATATCTAAATTTTCAGAAAGAAAAAACTATATTCAGAAAAAAACAAAAGTTCAAATAGATTCGATATGTGATTGCGACAGTGATGGTAAGTATAATATATTTGGATCTGTTCAAACAATTCAAAAAAAGAAAACGGCTAATGGTAAAGATTATATAAAAATTACAATCAGAGATGAAACTGACATAATGACGGGAATTTCAATATGGCCATGGAAAACTAACTCAAAAGTTGAAAAAAACAAATTTTATTATGTTAAAATAGAGATAAAAGATGGTTTTAAAAGTCTCTTATCTAGCTCTGAAATAGCATAGTGTATACTTTTGTATACAGTTTTTAAGTCAAAAAATGTAAAAATATTTCATAAAAACCATTTACATTGTTCTAAAGCCTTGGTATAATGATATTATCAAATGAATAAAGGGGCTATTAAATGACTGACTTAGAAATCTTACAAAACGGAACCACTTCAGAAAAGGTTTATAACGTGTTTGAAAAATATAAACCACTTATAATGAAAAAGGCTTCATTATACGAAAAATGCTCAAATTATAGGATTCAAAAAGAGGACTTTGTATCAGAAGTGTACGAAATCCTTTATTATTTTGTAGGTAGAGTGGCTTTAGAAAAAGTGAAAGACATTAATAAATTTTCTTATTATAAGTCGGTACAGTTTGCAATTTTAAGGGCCCTAAAAAAGAATAGAAAAATTTTAAACAACGAGTGTTTATTTGAATTAGACGAAGATGGAAACGAGAAAACACAGCTGGTTTCAAAGTTTTCAGTTTCTGAATTGGCTCCAGATATTTCAAAATTTATGAACAGATTAACCGACAGGCAGAAATATATACTTGAAAGAAAAATGAACGGCGACACTCATCTTCAAATAAGAACTAGTTTGAAAATGTCACATGGAATCATAACCCATGAAATGTGTAAAGTTAAAAAAATATATGAAGAATTTTTCTCTTTGGCCATATAATTATGTAAGAAATAGAATTTTTGAACTATATAAAAGGAGTACGTAATGGCAATTGTTAAAGAGGCTAAAAGTAAGAAACTTACAGTTAAAATAGATTCGTCAAAAATAGATAAGTTTGTTACGAATATAATAAAAGATTATAAACTAACGT
>ERZ795059.2080-NODE-2080-length-21265-cov-9.385101_pt1 | contig 21265 bp, 21 predicted proteins | sample MGYA00375143_ERZ795059 | MGnify/ENA primary metagenome ERZ795059 (study PRJEB30188, sample SAMN05720168) | activated sludge metagenome | isolation source: Anaerobic digester | place: USA | collected 2015-01-07 ... | reverse complement strand
CTCTTTCAAGTATATATTACAGTTTTGTTGATTTGTGTGATACGGGGATAAATTGGACTTCTATCTTGCTCCACTTGCGGAAATAACTTCAAAGGAATTCAGGGCGCTTTGTTATGAGGGCGGTGCTGATATTTGTTACAGTGAGATGATAAGTGCAAAAGCTGTGACGCTTAAAAACAGGAAAACTCTGACTCTTTCCGAGCTTGAAAACGGAGAAAAAAAAACATATCTGCAGTTCTTCGGATATGATCCCGACACAATGAAACAGGCGGTGGAGATGATCCTTTCAAAAGTGACCCCTTTCGGAATCGACATAAATGCCGGCTGCCCTGTTAGAAAAGTGATAGCAAACAGGTCGGGAAGTGCGCTGATGGCAGATCCGAAGCGGCTTGGCGAAATTGTAAAAGCGGTGAGATCTGTAACTGATCTTCCCCTTTCAGTGAAGATCAGAAAAGGGTTTAAAACTCCGAATTATCTTGAGTGTGCAAAAGTGATCCAGGATAACGGAGCTGATCTTCTGATCGTTCATCCTCGGCTGCAACCCGAAATGTTTTCAGGGACTTGTGATCACAAAGTTACGATTGAACTTGCGAATATTATGAAAATTCCGGTAATCCATTCAGGCGACATAAAAAAACCGGAAGATCTTGAAAAATTCAAAGGGACGAATATCTCAGGGATCATGGTAGGAAGAGGAGTTCTAGGCGCTCCATGGGTCTTTGATCAGCTCAAAGCCAGATTTGTCAGCGAAGAAAGAAAAAAAGAGATGATCGAAAAACATTTCAGATACTACATTTCACTCGGCAACAGCAAGTTCGCTCACACGATGATAAGACGGCACGGCTCATGGTACTCGACCGGAATGAACGGAAGTCCCGAATTCAGGAACAGGATCTTTGCCAGATCCACAAAGATAGAAGAGGCAATTGAAATGGTAAGGGATTTTTTCAGTATAAATATATGAAAAGAATAGTCGGACAGAGCGAAACTGCTAAAAAAATGAGACGGTTTCTTCAGTATGCAACCAAAAAAGGGACATATCTTATCGGAGGTGAATCGGGGACGGGAAAAGAGTTTCTTGCATCCCTGATGATAAAAAAGCTCTATGAAAACGACGACCGTGAACTGATCGTGAAAATAAAAAGACCTGAAGATCTCAGCAGAGACGGACGGATCTATATTACTGAAAACAGAGATATTTTTGACGCCGTTTCCAAGGTGGTCTCATCTTCTGTTTGGATAGAGCCGCTAAGAGAAAGACAGATAGATATAGCAGAGCTCACAGAATATTTCATCACCGAAGCAAAAGTGTCTTCAGACAGATGGTACACACCTAAATCGATGAAACTGCTCGTTGATTACTGGTGGCCGTACAACATCCGCGAACTGAAAAGAGTTGTTACTACAGAAGATGGTTACAAGCTTCTTCCGTATGCCAATATGAAAAAAATACTTTCAAACTACAGTGCAACAGAGATCGTTTCGATAAAGATCGAGAGTTTCTGGGGCGAACTCGGTGAAAATGTTAATCCCGGTAAATTTTACCAGCTTTTTATCGATTCAATAGAAAGGGCTTTCATAAAGTCTGCCCTTAAACAGTGCGGCGGCTCTGTCACAAAGACATCTCAGCTGCTTAAGATCCACAGGAACACCCTTGCCCAGAAAATGAAAAAGTTCAGGATAAAAAATGTTTAGAAACATATATCCTATTGTAAACATTAAGAATAAACAGATGTTCAATGAAGATTTCGTGACCAGATGCCTGAAGCTGTGTCCTGAATATCTGCAGATCAGAATGAAAGATGCACCTGTTGAGGAAATATGCAGTGTTTCAAAAAAAACGGTCTGGTTGAGAAACCATCTAAATTCAAAGACTAAAATAATAGTTAATGATTCAGTTGATGCCGCTGTTTTTTCAGGGGCTGATGGAGTCCATCTTGGACAGACGGATAATGTTCTTTACGGGTTGAAGCAGAAAAACCATGGCTTTACTGTAGGATATTCGACTCACACCCTGACCGAAGTTGTCAAAGCTAACGATCTGCCGGTAGATTATATAGGATTCGGGCCGGTCTTTAAAACAGTTACAAAAACCCAGGATTATACTGAAGTGTTTGAATTTGTTGCTGAAGTTGCAAAAATATCAGCTCACCCTGTTGTTTTTATAGGTGGTATAAACAAAAGAAATATTGAATCTCTGCCGAGTGGTGATAGAATCTTTTACGCAATGGTTTCCGCTCTTGATGAAGTGTTGAACGGGGTTGATAATGCAGAATAACATAACGATAGTTGTTGTTGACGACGCACTGCAGTGCAGAAAACATCTTGAAAAAATACTGACTGATGAAGGATATTCCGTAATTCTTGCCGAAAACGGGATGGAACTTGAAGCGATACTGAAAAAAAATAACCCGAGTCTTATTCTTCTTGACATAATAATGCCGGGGATGAACGGTTTTGAAGTTATGGAACAGGTCATATCGGCAAATTGTCCGATGGGTGTTCCTGTAATATTTCTTACGGGAAATGATGACAATATGTCAAAAATTAAAGCTTTTGATCTCGGAGCAGTTGATTATATAGTCAAACCGTTCAATCCTGCCGAGGTAAGAGCGAGGGTCAATGTTCATCTGAGAAATGCCATTCAGACAAATGCCATAATTCAGAGCCAGGCATACAAATTAAGACAGATAACGGAAGCAAGGGAATCGATACTTGTAAAACCCGAAGATCTGCCCGAAGCCGCATTTTCGGTATATCATTCAGCGGTTCTTGAAGCCGGAGGAGATTTTTATGATGTTTTGAATACATCAGGGAAAAGATTTGTATATTTTCTTGCCGACCTTAGCGGACATGACATTGCCGCAAGTTATATGGTTCCTGCAATTAAAGCACTCATCAAACAGAATTCACTTCCGATATATTCCGTTGATGAAACACTTTCGATGATGAACAGAGTTCTTCTTGAGATAATGGGAGAGGAGAAGTATCTTACCGGTTTTTATCTGGTCGTTGACAGATCTCTTGGGAAGATATCGTGGTCAGGAGCAGCGCATCCGCCGGCAGTGCTTGTTCCTGTCAACGGAGAGCCGGAATTCTTAAAGAGTGAAGGCGACCTGATAGGAATGTTCAGGGAGGCGAAATATCATTCCAGCGAAAGAAAAGTATCAAAAGGGGACAGAATAGTCATATTTACGGACGGTCTTCTTGAAAACGGGGAAAGCTCTCCGGTATGGACGCATAGAAAAGATGAGATCCTGAAAAAGGTTTCATCTGTATCAGAGAGCTCTTTAAACAATATGGCCTATGAACTGTTCAGAAAATTCATTCCGGAAGGGACAAAACTTCAGGATGATGTAATTGTTCTTGTTACTGAGATCTGATCAGAAACAGTTCGAATAGCCGCCTTCGCAGTGACATTCAGCCATGCATGAGCTTATCAGTACAGTGCCGTTGACATAGCAGCAGTTGAAAGATGTGTCTGACGGGAAACAGCCGCATTCGTTGTCAGGTGTTTCTTCAAAAATGTCATCATCGCTGAAGTCTTCTGAATCACTATCGATCACAGCAATATCTTCATCAGGGACGCTTTCAGCCGGATACATTATGTCTTCATCAATAATTTCATCAGTAACAATGTCATCGTCTGATACCGGCTGTATGACCGATCCGCATACACCGGGTTTATAACTTGAACATATTCTGCCTGAGGAATGGATGCCGTAGCAGTTTGCAAAGCAGGCATTAAATACGGATATGCTGCCGTTACAGCAAACCGGATCATATTCAGGGTTTGTACCGCATGAGCAGGTTTCGTTTGTGAAACTCTCATCAAATGGATATCCGTTAAGTGAAGAAGAATCTTCATCGCTCACTTCATCATCTGTTCCCGTATTTCCGCTGTCGCCTGAATCACCGCTGTTTCCGGTGTTTCCTGTGTCACCGCTGTTGCCGGTATCGCTCATTTCTCCGGTATTACCTGAATTACCCGTATCTCCTGAATTGCCGGCATCACTTTCCTTTTGTTCTTCATCTGAAAGCTCTTCGGGAAGATAGTCTTCTCCATTGGTTCCGCTTTTTTCACTGTCTCCAAGATTAATAAATGTACTGCAGGAGGGAAGAACAAATAGCATAAGTGCTGTGAGAAAAAGAAACAGTTTATTCATTGATAAGCTCTCTTATCTCATTTTTCCTGTAACCTTCCGGGAAAACCTCAAGATATTTTCTGCAAAGGGAAAGGTCAGAGCCCGATATCTTCTTCTGTGCCGTACAACCTTTTATCAGGAGCTCTTCTCTGTAAACTCTGCTCGAATCCAGTATCTTTTTATTGTTATCTATCATGGAAACCATTTCATTGTACTGTTTTTTGCTTTCATGCAGTCTGACTGCTTCAAAAAGTGCCTTGTCCTTTTCCTTTCCGTTTTCCATTTCCATCATGAAAAGTTGTAATGCCGCACCTTCATTTCCGGAGTCAAGAGCTTCTCTTCCCTGGAAAAGGAATGACTGGTCAGGAGTAATATTCAGTTTTGGTATGTTTATTGTTTTGGGTATTCGGGATTTGTTAGCCATTGATATCTCAAGATTTTTCACGACAGCTTTTTTAAACTCAAAAACTTTTTCCATGTTTGCGGAAAGCTGAAACTGTGAATCATCAGATCTGTCAACAACTTCAACCAGACCCTCAATGACATTTACTGAAAAAGTTCCGTTACAGTTGTCAAGAATGAATGATGTGCCAAGGACTCTCACCATGAACCGGCCGTTTACAGTTACTCTGAAATCATTTCCGCTTACGACATCAAACTTTGCCTTTCCTTTTCCCATTGAGATCTCGTTTTCTGAGATAGAGTTGAACTGAGTCTGTGCAAGAGCTTCTATTTTTGCGATCGAGAGGTGTATTTTTTCGCCCTGCTCTCTTAAACCCTTTTCATAGGTCTTTTCTGCGGGTATCAGTTTGTTTTCGCTGTCATTTTCCTGTGTGCCAGCTGTCATCGTTTCATTTTGAGAGGGATTTTCAAAACCGAAATAAATTGCGATGAGAAGAGATGCCGCTGCCGCGGTGAAAACAAGAGGTTTAAAGAAAGAGCGGAATGTCTCATGCCATGTCCGCGACATTTCTTTTTCAGGATGTGTCCCCTCGTGGAGAATGAAGAAAGATCTTTCCGCGATCTCATTTATTCTATTCATATCGGGGAAGCTTGTCACATGTCTGCCTGACTGAAGAACTGCATTCGTAACCGAATACTTTTCAATAAGCGCTGAACAGGATGGGCATTTTTCAATATGCTCAACGGTTTCAGGAAGCAACTCAAAGTTTTTGTCGAAGAGTGCGATGACTTCATCGATGTTGATGTGCAGTTTCTGTTCCATGACGGTACCTCAGCTATTTAAACTGTCTGATAATTTTGCAAAAAGTTCCTTCCTTCCGTTATATATCCTTGACCAGACCGTCTGAAGAGGAACTTTCAGTACTTCAGAGATCTCTTTAAGCGTAAGCCCTTCAACTTTAAAAAGAACGATAGCCATCCTTTTTTCAGGGGAGAGTGATTTAAGAGCGTTATTCACAGCCGCGGCAGTTTCTCTTTTTTCAAGAGTGAAGCCGTCATCCTTTTTTGACATGAGCATATTTGACAGAAATTCAATAGAATCGCTTACAACATCCTTGGATGTGTTTCTTTTGATGTAGCGGTAGGCAGTATTTACCGAAACCCTGTAAAGAAATGTGGAAAATGACGAATCTCTTCTGAAATTGGAGATCGATTTCGCCAGTTCCATAAAAACCTCCTGAACAATGTCTTCGGCTTCGCTGTTGTAACCGAATATCCGGTAGACAGTCGCCGAAACCTTGCCGTAATATCTTTTCACAAGCTCAGTCCATGCCCGCTGGTCCTTTTTATCAACTGCAAGATCCAGCAGAATAAGGTCATCAGCATCACTGAGCACCGAAACTTTTCTATCCATAGCAAAAGCTCTCATTACCGTTAAGTAACATCCAGCCGTCGATTTTATTTAAAAAAATGAAAAAAAATATCTTTTTATGAAAAAACTCAAATATGCTTGACTATCCTTATTAAAATTTGTTATAAGCAATCGTTGGGTGTTCATTGAGGTGTTTTTCTAATTTTTCCTTTTTATGGAGGTTGATAATGAACAAGTATGTGGCAGCAGTTATCAAGGACCTTAAAACAAGGTATCCTTGGGAGACAGAGTTTTTGCAGGCAGCAGAAGAGATCCTTGAATCTCTTGGTCCGGTAATGGACAAAGAACCGAAATATCAGGCAAACAAGATCCTTGAAAGACTTGTTGAGCCCGAAAGAGTTATCTGTTTCAGAGTTCCGTGGATCGATGACAAGGGTGAATATCATGTCAACCGTGGCTATCGTGTACAGTTCAACAGCGCAATAGGACCTTACAAGGGCGGTATCAGATTCCATCCGAAAGTGACACTCAGCACATTGAAATTCCTTGGTTTTGAACAGATTTTCAAAAATTCTCTTACAAGTCTTCCGATGGGCGGTGGAAAAGGCGGTTCCGATTTTGATCCTAATGGAAGATCAGATAACGAGATCATGCGTTTCTGCCAGAGTTTCATGGCTGAACTTTTCAGACATGTCGGTCCTGATACAGATGTTCCCGCAGGTGACATCGGTGTAGGCGGAAGAGAAGTCGGCTATATGTTCGGTATGTATAAGAAGCTTGCAAACGAGTTTACAGGCGTTCTTACAGGCAAAGGTCTTTCTTTCGGCGGTTCATTGATCCGTCCCCAAGCAACTGGATTCGGCGTTGTTTATTTTGCTGAAGAAATGCTTAAGACAAAGAAAGATTCAATGAAGGGCAAAACAGTTGCAATTTCCGGTTTCGGCAATGTTTCATGGGGTGCCGTTCAGAAATGTAACCACCTTGGTGCAAAAGTTGTTACGATATCAGGTCCTGACGGATACATTTATGATGAAAAAGGTATCAGCGGTGACAAGATAGATTACATGACTGAAATGCTTAAGAAAGACAGAATGAGCGTTGCTCCTTTTGCAAAAAAATATAAATCAGCAAAATTCTTTCCCGGAAAGAGACCGTGGGAAGTAAAAGTTGATGTCGCTCTTCCATGCGCAATTCAGAACGAACTTGATCTTAATGACGCAAAAATGCTTATTAAGAACGGTTGTAAGCAGGTTGTTGAAGGTTCAAATATGGGCTGCACTCCTGAAGCTATCAATCTTTTTATCCAGAAGAAAATTGCTTTCGCTCCTGGCAAAGCTTCAAACGCAGGCGGAGTTGCAACAAGCGGTCTTGAAATGAGCCAGAACTCAATGAGATATTCATGGACAAGCGAAGAAGTTGACGCAAAGCTTCACATGATTATGAAAAACATTCATAAAGCTTGTGTCGAAGCGGCTAAGGAATACGGGTTTGAAGGCAACTATGTTATCGGAGCAAACATTGCCGGTTTTAAGAAAGTTGCAGATGCAATGATCGCACAGGGTCTTGTATAGGATAATTTTTCTGAATAGATTTTCGAAGGGGGGCTTTTGCCCCCTTTTTTTATTTAGTTTACAAAAATATGCTTAAATGGTATAAACGGCTTGAATTTTTTAGGTAGAGCGTAAAAATGCTGGTCCCTTTTGAAAGGAATTTTAAATACATAAACAAATTTAACGCAGTTTATATACCGACTTTTCTAAATGATCTTTTTAAATTTGAGAACATTTCCGGTGGATTGATGGTGTGTGTATCAAATGAAAAAGTGGGTTATATCCTTTTCAGGGACAAAAAGATTGTTTCCGCCAATGGTCTTTATTTCAGTACAGGTGGCGAACTTCCTGGAAATGTTCCTTTTTCGGTTATATGTGACTCCTCAGGTATCGATGTTTATGTTAATGTGATAGAGGATGCCCATGTAATTGATGCATTAAGCTGTTATTTGAATTCCGCAGTTGTTTTTGCCGCTCCTTTTGAACTGTCTGACATGAAAAGGATAACAGGCGTGATCGAGGCGGAGAAAGAAACCGGGATACTCGGATTTAAGCATGGGGCTGTAATGAATCTGGCTGAGTATCATAAAGGGCTGTTAAAGACTTTTTATTATTATCACACCGGCACAAAGTCCTATGCTTTTGACACTAATCCGGCAACATTTTCATCCTATCTTCTATCTGTTGATAAATTAAAACCGTTTGTTATTTATAAAAGAATGTCTGCCGGAGATGTTTCCCGTCCGGATAAAAATGAACTTGAATTTCTCCAGAACGACCCTCTGCTTGCTATGACAATGGCTTATATAGATATATTCGAACTTGTTTGCAAAGCGATGAAAGAAAAACTGGATGTTCCTAAGATCGCTGAGGTTTTCGAGCAAATGTTAAAGGTTTTGCGAGATAAATACTCTCCGTTATATACAACAATAAGCTATTCGCCGGAAAAAGGTTGTGTCAACTGGGCGGATCTTTACAATGAGAGGCGGTATATTTCGATTGAGTACCGGTTTGGTGAATACCATCTTTATCTTGATGAGCTTCTCAGACTTATGTTAAGAATTTCATCGTCGGCACTGGGGAGCAGAGTTAACGAAAAACTCGTTCCCGGTATCAGAAAATATATTGAATTTATGGATAAAAAAGATCTTATAATGAAAGAAATGGCCCATAGAGTTGACAAAATGGTAGAAAAAGTAAAATAATAGCGGAATTTTTGTTGAAAGAGGTATACGATGACTTTAAAGTTGATAGTCGAAAATGACAGGAACGAGTTAAATGTTCATGATTTTGACGGCAACTATATTGCTGCCGGAAGAAGCTCCAACAATGATCTTGTCCTGAATGAAAGGAATGTCTCAAGGCACCACTTTCAACTTGAAATAGTTGATAACAGAATAATTATTGAAGACCGCGGCAGTTATAACAAAACATTTGTAAACGACAGAGAGATCTCTGAGAAAATGGAGATATTTGTCGGAGATGTAATTTCTATCGGTGACTACAATATTTATCTTGAACAGGACGAAGACAGCGCCCTTAAAACTGCTTCAACAGCAAAAAGTTCAAAGAAGACAGCTTTAGACAACCTTCTCCTTGCCAAAAGCGGATATATCGGCGGCAAGACATTCCCATTGAAGGGCGCGGAAACCGTAATCGGATCTCATGTGAGTGCCGATGTCTATCTTTACGGTCCGGAAATACCGGCAATGCATTCAAAACTCATCTTTGATGGAAATATGTATCTTCTTGTAAAGGGTGATTACAAGGGAAGATATTCGCTTGTGGTTAATGACATGGAGATCGACTCTGTTGATATGAGGCATGGTGATGAAGTGAAAGTAGGTGATTTCATTTTTGAATTTATTGAAAAAGGGGCTGAATATGATCCGGTTCCTTATCAGATAATTGCTGAAGAGGCAAGAAAGGAAAAGCTGAGAAAAGACATTAAGGGCAACAAAATTAAAAGTGTCCGTGATGAAGAGATCACAGAAATCACACAGGTCAAAAAGGTCGGTTCAAAATGGTCTTTCTATGTGGCTGTCGGTGCGGGGGCTTTAGTTGTCATTGCCGCAATAGTTGCCGCAATATTTGTTTTCATGCGTTCATCCAAAGAAGATCCTGAAGGACTCGGTATGAAAAAGATATACAGGATCACAATAATAAAGAATGAAAAGAGCTCCGGAACAGATCGTGTCGCTTAAAGATGTTCCCGCTAAAACACTTCCGTCTTTCTGGAAGGATGATAAATATTATGTTCTGGACCAGTTGCTTCTTCCTGAAAATATAAAGTACATTGAATGCAGTTCTCCGGAAAATGTCGCGGAAACGATAAGAAACATGAATTTAAGGGGTGCCCCGCTTATCGGTGCGGCGGGCTCTGCGGCTGTTGCTCTTTATTTTAATGATGCTTCGATCCCCAAAGATGCCTTTAACGCTCTTTTAAAAATGCTTCTTGAAACAAGACCTACGGCAGTGAACTTGAAAAATGTTCTTGAAGAAATAAAAGATACTTATGAAAGGAACTCACACCTTCAGGGGAAAGAATTGTATAATCTTTTCAGGAGCTTTTCGGAATTTGTTCATAAAAGGGATGAAGAGAGAAATTTTAAAATGGGCGAGAACGGAGCAGTTTTTCTCGAATCTCTTTTTAACGGAAAAAAACTGAGGATTCTCACTCACTGCAACGCAGGCGCTCTTGCTACATGCGGATATGGAACTGCTCTGGGTGTGATCAGGTCGTTGAACAGAAGGAATCTTATAGAGCATGTCTGGGTCGATGAAACAAGACCGTATCTTCAAGGTTCGCGGCTTACTGCTTTTGAAATGGTTTCCGAGAACATTCCGCATACTGTGATTACCGACAGTACGGCCGCATGGCTGATGCACGAAAAGAAAATCGATGCTGTTATTACGGGTGCTGACAGAGTCGCGGCAAACGGAGATCTTGCCAACAAGATTGGAACATACTCTCTTGCTGTTAATGCACATCATCATGGAATTCCATTTTTAGCGGCAATGCCCCTTGAGACTTTCGACAGGAACATTCCTGACGGACATTTCATTGTAATAGAGGAGAGAAACGATGAAGAGCTGCTGGTGTTTAACGGAAAAAGGATAGCACCGGAACTTTCAAAAGGGCTTCATCTCGGATTTGATGTCGTTCCCGTGTCGCTTGTAACGGCTCTTGTTACAGAAAAGAAAGTGCTCAAAAAGGATATAACGCAAGAAGCGATTTCGGGATTGTTCAATGAAGATAGTTAACATTTCTTCAGTTTTCCTGATAAGTTGTCTCTGTTTTGTTTTTTTCTGTTCCTGTAATTCAAAAATGGCAGCCGTTAAAAATGCAGATCAGATGGAATGTAAAAAGGTCGATCTTGAGGAAAGCTGGTTATTTGACTGGAATAAAACCCGGGAATGTTCAGTTAAAATGAAAAGACGGGGACTTGATGAGGCAACTGCCCAGAAAATGGATTTTATTGAAGGAGAATGGTACTACCTCAAAAATGATCCTGACGGAGCGGTTTATAAGTTTGCCAGTGCCGTGAAAGGCCCCGACTGTCTTGTTAGCAAAGCTTCCGTTTACTATCTGAAAAGAATGGGACACCGTCTGAATGAAGGAGATCTGCTGAGCATTGAGGAGTGTAAACAGGATCCCGGCTCTGATTTTCAGAGATATCTGGCACTTCTTGGACAGAAAAGTGAAGATCCCCGGTCTGTTGATCTTGATAAGTTTCATGAGTTATACAGCAATGTACTCGGCAGTGACACACCGCCTTTGTTATATAATATTGCGTTGTCTGCGATAGAGTGTTCAAATTTTAAGCAGGGATATGAACTTCTCAGAAATATTTCCTTAAGATTTCCGGAATTTGAAAAAGTGTCGGCTGTATTAAAGGAACTTGATATTAAAGATGAATAACAAAGAATTTGCAGAACTGGAAAAAAAGGGTTATAAATATTTGAGTTTGAAGAGTTATTGACGGAGAACCAATGGTAAAAGTAGTTGTTACATTTTCCCCAAAAGGGGGTGCCGGAACTTCTGTTATAACTGCCAATCTCGCAATTTATCTTGCACAGAAAGGGAAGAAGGTCCTTTTAATGGACGCTGCCCTCAACGGGGGGACACTTCACACATATCTGAATCTCCCTTCGTATGCAGTTTCAGAAGATGTGTCGGAGCATTTCTCCGTTCTCCCTCTGATAACAAGTGATTATCAGAACCTTAGTTTTTTCAGCAACTTGAAAGGCGCTGTCGGCAGTTTGAAAGTGTCAGATCATCTTGTAAGGTGGCAGACGGAACTCCGTCAGAGTCAGTTCGATTTTCTTTTTATAGATATGGGGTCAAGGATTGATCACGACCTTCTTGACACCATAGGAATGGTTGATTATTCAATAATGTTCATGTCGTCTGACCATGTTTCAATTGAGAAGAGCAATTACTTTTTCAAGGAACTGGTAAATTACCGTTTCAGGAACCTGGAACTTAAATATGATCTTTCATACACTGTTCAGAATTTGAAAAGAACAAGAAAGGACATGTTGTTCACTTTCAGGAATCTTCTTTTAATGACCTCTTCAGTTGCTCCGAAAAACGCCGCTCAGGTGGCTGAAGTCATTAACGGTCTCAAGATAGGTATCGTTTATAATGCAATAAGAAGTTCCTCTGAAAAAGAGCTTGCTTCACTTTATCAGTTCATAATAAGATCAAGTTTCGGCATTGAAGCGGATTTCATCGGAGAATTGTCTTACTCAGATGTGGTAACAACTTCAATAGCAACTATGAAGCCCGTTGTAACGCTTGAGAAAAACGGTGAATTTGTTGATGCCCTTGATGATATTGCAAGCAATATGTCACAGCAGCTTTTCCAGAAAAAGGGGGTCGATCAGAAGAAGAAAAACCGGCTGAGTCCTTTTACATATTATGAAATGCTCGGTCTTGACAGGGGATGCAGTACGCTTGATATAAACAATCAGTATGAAAAACTTAAAAAGGTTCTCAATATTGACAATCCTGTTCTCAGGGCTGTCTTTGATGATGAACAGCTTTATGTTTTCAATTCATTGCTGGAATCAGTTTATAAACAGCTGAGCGATCACGAAATAAGGAAGGAATATGATATGGAGATCGAGCAGCATCTCAATTCCGTTGAAGATTCTTTTCCTGATATCTTTCTGTTGAGTGAAATCGTTAAGAAATACTACAGAAGCAAGAAAGGGACCACCAAACTTGTTAAGAAGGATGTTTTCGGAAGGGAAGCTGAAAGAACGGGTGAGAATGTAGAAGAGCTTGATTTTGTTGATGTTAATAAGATATTTGAAAAGTTTAGAAATGAAAATATTATAGGTTCGGTTCTCAAAAAAATTAGAGAAGAATCGGGTATTTCAGTGAAATCAATAGTCACGAGCACAAAAATATCACATTTTATCATTACAGCCATTGAGAATGACAATTATTCACAGCTTCATGCGGACATTTATGTCAGAGGTTTTTTAAAGAACTACTGCAGGGCGATAAAATTAAACCGCGAAAATACTGAAAAAGTAGTCAGTGATTTTCTCAAAGCCAAAAACAGATTAATGAAAAATGATTCAGATCCAAAGATTGAGGGTTAAGTTTAATGCTTGAAATATTTGATAATTATCAGCTTGTTTCAAAGATAGCTACAGGTGGAATGGCGGAAATATTTCTTGCAAAACATATTAATTCTCCTGTCAATTCGATGCCGATAGCAATAAAAAAGGTTTTGAAACAGTACAGCAGCAATAACGCACTTATTAAAATGTTCCTTGCTGAAGCCAGGATAATATGCAACATCAATCATGAAAATATAGTGAGGATATATGATTTCGGGAAGTATGAGGAGCAGTATTTCATAGCTATGGAATATGTGTTCGGGCAGAACCTCGGTTCAATTCTGAACAAACTCGCCCAGAAAGGTTCTAAAATGCCGCTGAACCTTGTAATAGAGATACTTCTCGGTGTTCTGAGCGGTCTTGATCATGCACACAATACAAAAGATAAGAACGGTATTTTTCTGAATGTTGTCCATCTTGACATGAACCCGAATAACATTCTGATATCTTATGACGGAAAAATAAAAGTCGTTGATTTCGGAATAGCCAATGCAAACTACACAAAAAAAGCAAAGGGAAGTCTGGTCAGCATCCAGGGTACTTACGGATATCTCTCTCCGGAGCAGTGCAGAGAAGGGCAGGTGGATAGAAGAAGTGATATTTTCTCTGTCGGCATAATTCTTTACGAAATGCTTACAGGACAACCGCTTTATAAGCATCTTGAAAACGATGCAACGATCCTGAACGCTATCCTTAATGAAGATATTCCCCATATTAAAGAAGTTGTGCCGGAAATAGATCCGCGGCTTGCAGATATTGTAATGAAAGCGCTTGAAAAGAACCAGAAGAACAGGTATGCAACCGCACTTGATATGAGAGAAGACCTTCTTGCTGTCTACAATTCACTTGAGTTTGATCCTAATACTGAGTCATTGCAGTCACTCCTGAAGAAAATGTTTCCGTCGCATTTCATTAAAATGACAAAGGTGATCGAAAGAGCACAGACTGAATACCTCATGGAAGAACTTTTCAAAGATATCGGTGAACTCGAAGAGCTCGACATGAAAGAAAAAGTAAGGGTTCAGAAGCAGGAAGAGGATGAATTGAGGAAAAAGGAAGGGATACTTCCTTCTACAGGCAAGATATTTGCGGCAGGTCTGGTGTTCGCTTTGATCCTTGCGGCAGTGATAGGGTATCTTTTCATAACGCCCGATATCGAATTTGAAGCAGTTTCAATATTTTCCCAACCGCCCGAAGCAGAGATCTATCTCAATGGTGAAGATACCGGCAAGCAGACTCCCGCAACACTTATGCTGGAGCAGGGCAAAAACTATATAATCGAATTCAGGAAAGACGATCTCATAGGGGGAATGGAGTTCACCCCGACTGAAAAAAACCGTGAAGTGAACATAGTCCTCAGAAAACGGTAATATTCATGACCCACCCTGACCTTTCAGTATACCGCATTAAAGATCGCGGGCTTGTAATCTCTGTCTGTTCAAAGATAGATATAATGAGCCACTATCTTGATTTTTATATTGAAAACGGCGTGGAAGATGTTTCGAAAGAGGGTTTTGAAGAGATGAAAAAACTTCTGGCTTTCTGTTGTGCTTTCACAAGATTTCTTCCGCGGGACACCATTTTCAGCTGTAATGTCTCTCTTCCTATCTCAAAAAGAAAGCATTTCTGTGTTTTCGATGTCGGCTCAAAAACATTCGTGGCTCGCTCTCACAAATGGATGCCGAAGGAGTATGACAAGAGTCCCAGACTTGCTGTACAGAAAGCTTCAGTGTCATCTGATATAAATTCTGTCAGCATGGTGGACTGTTTAGACGAACCTGAAAACGATATGATCGTAAATATGCTCATTGACAGGTATTTTGAAGTTCATGGAGGTGGTCTTTTCAGGGTTTTTGAAGGAAATTCCGGTTTTTTTGTTGTTTCATTTTTAGAAAGTGATGAAGAGAGCAGAGAAAAACTTCTTGATCTTATTCCGGCAGACCTTGAAAAAACGGTCGAATTATCTGAAAAAGCTGATAAGTATTTTTACGAATTCAAATGTGGTTGCGATGCTCAGAGAATGAGTTCATTATTTTCAGTAATATCGAAAGAGGATATTGACTATCTTTTTGAAAACGGAGATGAAATATCAGTGGATTGCCCCAGATGCGGCTTGAAATATACTTTTAAAAGAGGTGACCTTGAGAAAAATTAACAATATTCTTGTCTATTTCCGCAAAGACGGAAAAAGGGTCGATGAGCAGAGATCGTTAATGAAATTATTTCTTAAGTATGCAGATCTATATGGTGTTTCAGTTGTAGATGCAGGAGAGGAGGATAAAAAGGCTGATCTTGTCATTTCGGGTGGAGGGGATGGCACTTTTCTTGATGCGGCCCGCATTGCATTCCTTTATGATGTTCCGGTAGCCGGAATAAATATAGGTCACATGGGTTTTCTTACCGAGATCAATCCTGATGAGTCACTGATGATCGAAAAGCTTTTTAAAGGTGAATTTGATGTCAATACGAGAATGATGATAGATGTCGCGGTCGCCAGAGGTGGTGATGATATTTTTAATTATACAGCTTTGAATGAATCGATAATTCACAGGGAGACGAGCTCGGGCATGATCTGTTTCGGTATTGATTATAATGATGAAAAGCTTCCTGAGTATAGGGGTGACGGGGTGATAATCTCGACTCCGACTGGTTCAACGGCATATAATCTTTCCTGTTCCGGTCCTATCATATATCCGACAGAGAACTCATTTGTCATTAATGCAATTGCTCCCCATGCTCTGACCCACAGGCCGATAGTTCTTCCGGCGGATGGAACGATAAAAGTCCATTTGAAAGATTGCGGAAAAGCGGCGCTGCTCTGCGACGGAAAAAGCAGTGTGGATATTTTTGAAAATGATGAGATAGCGATCAAAAAGAGTTCAAGAAAACTTCAGGTTGTCTCAAATCCCGACAGAAGTTTCTTCGACATCCTTTCGAATAAGCTCCATTTCGGAAGAAGGATGTAGCCGGATATTAAAACATTTAAATCCTTGCAGATAAAATTGATTTGGACTATAATTACCTGATTTTCGGAGGGTTTATGAATAAATCTGATTTTATAAAACAGCTTGAAACAAAACACATTTTCTGGAGTTATTCAACAAAAACGGATATTCCGGACGAAATAGTTATTGAACACACTCTGAAATTTGGAGATGTTGTTGATATTATTAATCTTTTTAAAATATATAGAGAAGGTGAAATAAGCCGGGTATGGCTGGAAACGATGAGTAATGATGAAAGATTTGAAAAAACAAATTTCTATCTACTTATGTTTTTCCTTAAAAATATAGAAAAAAACAAACCGTTTGAGACAAGATATGAAAGAATTAAAAGGGCTGTCACCGTCAACTGAAAAACTTCTTCTTAAACTTTCAAAGTTTGAGCTGCTTAACGATTTCTCTTTTGTCGGCGGGTCGGCACTTGCAATCCGTCTTCAGCACCGGCTAAGCGAGGACATTGATCTTTTCACATGGAACAGATCACTTGATAAGGAAAATGTTTTTACCACGCTGAAAATGTTAGAAACACCTTTTTCCATTCTGAGCGCAAGCGATAAACAGATAAATGTCATTGCCGGAAATGTTAAACTGACTTTTTTTGCTCAGGGCTGGGATGTTTTAAAAGACCGTGAACTTATTAGAGAAAATCTTTATACTGTGCCTGTCGAGACACTCACAGGGATGAAAGTTAACACACTGTTTCTCCGTGCAAAATTCAGAGATTACTACGACCTTTTTGTTTTAAATAAAGAAGTTTTTCCAATAGAAACAATTTTTAATATCGGGCAGAGAATTATGCCGGAACTGACGATGAAACTCTTTCAGACATCATTGGTTTACACAAAGGATATAGCGGAAGACAACATTCACCATCTTTCTCCCAAATATAATACCTCAATAAATGAAATAGCAGGTCATTTTCAGGGCGAAATTGAGAAATGGCTTTCAAAATGTGATTAGTCCACAGTATACATCATAAAGCCCGCATCCAGCTCAGGATGAAAACAGCCCAGAAAACGACCATAAAAAGTGTTTGAGCTAACCTGCCTGGCAAATCTTTTTTTGAATAAATACGGCCAGTTATGATTCCAAGAGGGATGCCTGAAAGAAATCCGAACAGGTGTGCCATGAAATCTGTATTTTCACTGCTTCCAAGCATGGCGAGAAGCCCGAGCGCCGCACCGAAAGGTATCCACGCATAGGTCTTTTTTTCTCTGAATTTTTCAAAGAATTGCAATCCGGCAAGAACTCCGACCGTTCCGAAAACAGCAGTTGAAGCACCGATGGAATTGTGTGCACTTCCGTAAAAATGGGCATTCAGCATATTTCCGGCAAATCCGGAAATAAGGTATAAAAGCCACGCATAACCGGTTCCTACAAGAGTTGCAAGTGAAAAAACAGCTATACCGCCAAAAATTATATTGGAAAAAAGATGCTTTATGTCCGCATGAAGAGTGAGCCCTGTCACAGCTCTCCATATCTGACCGTCAGTTATGGCAGAAGCAGATGACCGTCCGAGCTTGATAAGATCGGCTCCCGGGTTGTCATAAACAATGAAATGAAAAACGGCCATAGCGGCAAGAGCTGAGATGAAATAAAACACATTGACCTTCTGGAATCTTATGTGACCGAAACGGTTTTTTACCTTATCGATCCTTCCGGATCTTTCATATGAATATATCTCATCAACCGCTCTTGAGTGATCGTAAACATTTACTTCAACCACCCATGAACCGAGCCGGTATATGACATTGTTGGAAATATTGAGAGAATCCAGAAGTACCGAATATTCCTCGGCAATCCGTTTGTTTCTTGCAGCAATGAAAGCCGAATATGTCTGAGTTTCAACATTCATGGACGGTTTTTATAAACACTGAGGAGAGAAAATCAATGATGAATCGGGTTTTGGAAAATCTTTTCAAAAAAAAATAAGTGAATATCATTCATCTGTTTTTAGTTTTAGTATTTCAGGATGAGGAGACAGTAATTGACTTTATATATTCTGTTTGCCGTTCTACTTGGATCTGTTGCCGCTGGAATTTTTGAGAGCAGGAAACATCAGGCAAATCTAAAAAAGATATCTGTAAGGATCCATGTGAACGGAACAAGGGGAAAATCATCTGTGACCCGCCTGATCGCCGCAGGTCTGAATGCCGGTGGAATAAAAACTTTTGCAAAGACGACGGGAACCGTTCCGAGAGTTATAACCCCTGACGGCGAAGAATTTGCAGTTTACAGACCAAGCGGGGCCAACATAATTGAGCAGTTGAGAATTGTTAACTTTGCGGCAAAGAACGGAGCGGAGTCGCTTGTCATAGAATGTATGGCTTTAAATCCTGCATATCAGGCACTTTGTGAACTTAAGCTTGTCAGATCAACTATAGGTGTGATAACAAATGCAAGGGCTGACCACCTTGATGTAATGGGCCCTGATGAAATTTCAGTTGCGAAAGCACTTCTTGGAACAACTCCGGTTAATGGGACACTGTTCACTTGTGAAGAGGATTATGTCGAACTTTTTAAATCAGCAGGTAAGGATAGAGGTACAAATGTCGAAATAATAGGCAGAGAGATTTCGGCTGATGTCCCTTCGGAGTGGATGGACGGTTTTTCGTATATTGAGCATAAGGAAAATGTGGCGCTGGCTCTTGCTGTGTGTGAAAAAGCCGGAGTTCCGGCTGAAATAGCGATAAAAGGGATGCACAAAGTTCAACCCGACGCAGGAGCTATGAACGAATATGTTGTGGAATGGTTCGGCAGAAAACTTATATTTGTGAACGGTTTTGCGGCAAACGATCCTGAATCGACAGAAATGATATGGGATATGGCTCTGACAAGGAACAACGGCGTAAAAAAGAAGATAATGGTTGTAAACTGCCGCTCAGACAGGCCTGAAAGATCTGATCAGACAGGATATGCGATCGTCAACTGGGAAAAGGCGGATCATTATATTGCAATCGGCACAGGGACATATATTTTTATAAAAGCGGCTGTCAGGGCCGGTATACCTCCGTCAAGGATTATTGATATGGAAAGTGAGGACGCTTCCCGTATTTTTGAAAAGATCGTTGAGATGTCAAACGGAGCAACGCTGATAATGGGGATCTGCAATATAAAAGGGACAGGAATGGAGCTTGTAAAATATTTTTCAAACCGCTCTCATAGTGATAAGAGGTAAAAAATGGGACAGCTAGTGACTTTATCCATAGGTCTTGGACTGGTGATAAGTCTTCTTTTCAGCGAGTTGCTGGGAGTTGCGGCAGGAGGGATGATCGTTCCCGGCTATGTGGCTCTTCATCTTGACAGTCCGGTTACTGTCATTTTTACTCTGGCAGTTTCATGGCTGACATGGATGACAGTTAAGATGATAAGTACGGTGATGATCATTTACGGAAGAAGAAGAACTGTGATAATGCTTCTTGTCGGCTTTCTTTACGGTGCTTTTTTCAGAAGTATCGGGTATATAGAAACTGTTTCACTGATGTTCGATCTTTCAATAATCGGATATCTTATCCCCGGGCTTATTGCGATCTGGATCGAGAAACAGGGACTTATTGAAACATTCTCGACACTTATAACATCAAGCGTAATAGTCCGCCTGCTGCTCATTTTAATAACAGGTGGGGAGAACTTATAATGAAGAAAGTATATTGGAAGCCGGTAAAAACAAGTTGGCAGATACATGTTATCATTGCGATAGTTTCCCTTATCTGCATTGCTTCCGTTGAACTGTTCAAAATAAAAATAAAGAAATCTAATTATCAGGAAAAGGTTAAAGCGGCACAGTTGATGGATTCTTCAATAAAAGTGCTCAAAAAATACCGTCTTGAGAAAATAGGCCCCATAGATCCTGAAGTAGATCCGGTAGATTCCGGAATAATCGGAACGCTTATAACTCCGATAACCAGTAATTCAGGTGTAAGAGAGGCAAAACTTGCAACAGTCAACCCTAACTGGGCGGCTGTAATGATAGAGATTTTCAATAAAGCCGATATTCAAAAGGGTGACACCATCGCCGCTGGCTTTTCCGGCTCATTTCCAGCCCTTAATATTGCTGTGCTTTCTGCCGCCGAAGTAATGAAACTGAAAGTTGTTGCCATATCAAGTGCCGCGGCGAGTACATGGGGAGCCAACATTCCCGATATGTCATGGCTTGATATGGAAAGAATATTAAATGAAAACAAACTCATATCAAACAGAAGTGTTGCAGCTTCGCTCGGCGGCAGTCAGGATCGGGCAACAGGTATGAGCAAAGAAGGGAAAGAGCTTTTGAGAAAGATAATTGAAAGGAATGGAGCTGAACTGATCTTTGCAAAAGATGAACAGACCAATCTGGATACGAGAATGACTATCTATAATGAGAAAAGCGGAGATGCTCCGATAAAAGCGTTTGTAAATGTAGGCGGAGGAACGATATCTGTCGGGACGAGAATCGGAAAACAGCTTTTCAAACCGGGCTTAAACAAGAATCCGGATTATGAAGCTCTTCAGATAGACAGTGTAATGACAAGGTTTGCAAAGGAAGATGTACCGGTGATACACATGACCAAAATAAGAGCATTGTCAGGAAAATACGGTCTGCCGTACACTTTTTCGATAATTCCCAGACCGGGAGAGGGGGCATTGTTTTCATCTTATGTCTACGATAAAGTTATTGTTTCAGCAACTCTTTTTATAATTGTCGCACTTTTAATAGTTTTCATAAAAATGGGTTATGGCGGTCGCCTTTTCAGCGTTGATAACTCTAAAAAGGAAAAAGGGACATCTGAACCGATGGTCTAGAGAAATTCTGTATTGTTTTAAGCTGCATAGTAAGATATAATGGCTCAGGTTCATTCTTTTGAGGTTTGTCATGAAAAAGATTTTTTTAGCTATCAATTTGATTTTATTCGGAATTTTGTTTACAAGTTGCGACAACACTGATGTTGTTAAAGAGACAGGATGGGTTTTTGAAGATGAAGAGACCTTTGACTGGGATTCCGGTGACTCGGGAAATAGTGGTGATTCCGGCAACTCAGGAAATTCGGGAAACACAGGCGATTCCGGTGACTCGGGAAATAGTGGTGATTCCGGCAACTCAGGAAACTCGGGGAACACAGGTGACTCAGGAAATTCGGGAAACACAGGCGATTCCGGTGACTCGGGAAATAGTGGTGA
>ERZ795059.2079-NODE-2079-length-21269-cov-6.686433_pt1 | contig 21269 bp, 21 predicted proteins | sample MGYA00375143_ERZ795059 | MGnify/ENA primary metagenome ERZ795059 (study PRJEB30188, sample SAMN05720168) | activated sludge metagenome | isolation source: Anaerobic digester | place: USA | collected 2015-01-07 ... | reverse complement strand
AGATTGGATGGTGTGACTGGAGTTCAGACGTGTGCTCTTCCGATCTGTTCTTTTAATAGGATTATTTTTTGATATATTCAACACCTGGATAACAAACGCTTCAATACTTAAATGGTACATTAAATCAAAGGAGAATAGAAGATGAAGAAGTTAAGTGCCAGGATATGGATATTCATAATTGTTTTAGTTCTATCTCTTATGTCTATTTTTATCTCTTCAAATGGATTTACATTATTCCAAAAAGGGGTTTTAATAACAAGTGTAGAACAGAACTCAAGTTCATTTGAGTATGGTTTAAGACAGGGACAAATAATTACCTCTATTGATGGAAAACCAATTGAGAGTATCGAAGATTTCTCGAGTTATATTTTAGCTAAATTTCCTTCTGAAGAGGAGATTAAGGTAGTGATAACAACTACGGAATCAGATATTGTTTTATTTACTAAATATGCTCCAAATATAACTATTTCAGATATACCTAAAACCGGAATAAAGACCGGTTTAGATTTGTCAGGAGGGGCAAGGGCACTCGTTCAGGCACAAGATAGAGAACTTTCCTCAGATGAGATAAATAATTTAGTTACAATCACTTCAAATAGATTTAATGTTTATGGACTTTCAGATATAAAAGTTAGTCCTGTTTCAGATTTATCTGGAAAAAGATATATGCTTATAGAAATTGCTGGAGCAACCCCTAAAGATTTAAAGGCAATGGTTGAGGACCAGGGTAAATTCGAAGCGAAGATTGGGAACAATACAGTGTTTGTCGGGGGGGATAGAGATGTTGCTTCTGTTTGTAGAAATGATGCAACTTGCTCGTATATACAATCTTGTGATCAAGATTCTTCAGGAGGGTATTATTGTAGATTTATATTTACAATTTATTTAAGCGAAGAGGCGGCAAGAAGACACGCAGACATAACAAATAAAATTTCTATAAATGCAACTAATCCAGAATATCTTTCAGAGCCTTTAGATTTATATTTAGATGATAATCTTGTTGAAACTCTTTTGATAAGTAAGGACCTTAAAGGGCAAGTTACAACTCAGATAGCAATCTCTGGTTCTGGCTCAGGAGAGACTCAGGAAGAGGCATATAATGCAGCAGAAGAAAGTATGCATAACCTTCAAACCATTCTTATAACAGGAAGTCTTCCTTACAAATTAGAAATTGTTAAGCTAGATACAATTTCCCCTCTTTTAGGAGAAGATTTTATGAAATATATAATCTTTGCAGGGATCGCTGCACTCCTGGCATCTTCAATTGTTATATTTGTTAGATATAGAAATATCAAACAATCTTTGACAGTTATATTCATAAGTTTCTCAGAAGTAATAATAATTCTGGGTATTGCTGCATTAATAAAATGGAATCTTGATTTGGCAAGTATTGCAGGTATTTTGGCTACAATTGGTACTGGATTTGACGATCAGGTTGTTTTGTTGGATGAATCTAGATCAAAAGTTTCACTCACACTTAAACAGAGATTAAAGAGAGCATTTGCAATAATTATGGGGGCTTACTTTACAGTTTTAGTCTCGTTACTTCCTCTTTTATGGGCAGGAGCAGGACTATTGAAAGGATTCGCAATAACAACACTTATTGGAATAAGCGTTGGAGTATTCATAACAAGACCTGCGTTCAGTGATATACTTAAAAGAATGGGCGATTAATTTTTCAAGTTTATTTTTATAATCTTTCTTTAAATTCTTTAAGGGATAGGAGTCTTTTATCTTTTTCAGCAACAATTGGATTTTCAACTGGCCAGGGGATTTTTAAATCAGGATCGTTCCATACAACTCCGGTTTCATTTTCAGGGCTGTAAAGATTATCATTTTTATATTCCATCTCAACTCCTTCAGTTAATGCAGCAAATCCATGTCCACATCCTCGGGGTATGTAAAGTATATATTTATTTTCTTCATTAAGCTCAAATGCAACATATTCCCCAAAAGTGGGAGAATCTTTCCTTAAATCAACTGCAATGTCCCATATTGCTCCTTTTATACACCTAACTATCTTTGCTTGAGCATGTTCCCCTTTTTGTAAATGAATTGCTCTTATTACCCCCTTTTTTGATTTTGAATGATTATCTTGGACGAAATTCCCGGTTATCCCTTCTTTCTCAAATTCATCTTTTTTATAAGTCTCTAAAAAGAATCCTCTTTCATCTCCAAATATTTTTGGTTTTATGAGATATACTCCTTCAATTGAAGTTTTTTCAAATTCGAATGGCATTTTTAATTACTTAAGAATTTTTTTACATTCGTTTGTTTATCTATATCAATTCCTTCACATAAATAACTTGCTTTTTGTTTTTTTATAAATTGTACATCAAGTTTTTTATTTTTCAAAAATGAATATATCTCTTTGGTATTTACTCTTTCACCAGATACATTATAGATTAGATTGCACTTATCTTTTGATAAGATTAAATCAAATATTTTACATAAATCCTTTACATAAAGATATTGTCTTTCAAATTCTCCCTCCAAATTTATTTTGTCTCTATTTCTTATTTTTTCTCTTAAGATATTAATCAACCCCTTTCCCTCTTCCCCATATATACTACATATTCTTATTATTGAACCTTTTATAGAATTATCTAATATTTCTTTTTTCAAGAGATATTCTGAAAGTATTTTGCTCAACGAATATTCATCCAAAGGCATTAATTCATCCCGGGGTTTAGCAGGATTTTTTCTAGGACCATATACAGCATAACTAGAAGCTAGAAAGAATTTTTTAACCCCCGCTTGAATAGAATTATTCAATGTAATTTCAGTTAACTTAAAGTTTTTTTCCAAAGCCCCCTCATTTATTGAAGTACCAGCAAAGTGAAATAAGACATCAATGCCAATAAAGTCTTTGTAAGTGCATTTATTCAAGTCTTTTTTTATATATTTTATTTTTCTGTCTTCTATTATTTCCTCTTCAGAAAATAGAATTAGTTTATGATTTTTACCGTAGAGATATTTTGAAAACTCTTTCCCAATAAACCCTCCTGCTCCAGTTATACCAATAGTTTTAAATCCATCCATCTTTCTTTAACAATTCAATTATTTCTTCTTGATTTAATCTCTTAGTGTTATATGATCCATATTCTTCAATTTTTTCAGCAGTGGAATAATTTTCTTCATGGCTATAATCTTGGATTATAAACATATCTCCGAGTTCTTTTGCTATTCTCATTTCATCTTCAGATACTAATATTTCGTGTATTTTTTCACCAGGTCTAAATCCAATAATTTTTGTTGGATAATTACTTTCTTTTGATAACCCCTTAATCATAGCTTCAGCCAGGTCATCCATTCTACATGCAGGCATTTTTTTAACAAAAATCTCTCCCCCTTCACCCTTGTCAATAGCATGGAATATTAAATTAATTGCTTCTTCTAGCCTCAATAAAAATCTTGTCATGTTTGGATTTGTTATAGTTAAAGGTTCATTATTTAATATTTTCTTTTTGAAAAAGGGAATTACACTGCCTCTGCTTCCTATTACATTACCGTATCTTACACAAATAAATTTGGTCTTATTTTTTTTGTTTGCAGCAATCATCATTTTTTCTTGAAGAGATTTAGTCATACCATATACATTTATTGGTTTAACTGCTTTATCTGTTCCAACTCCGATAACAATTGGAACTTCATTATATATTGCAGCATTTATTATGTTATTTGCCCCGAGAACATTAGTTTTAATGAATTCCATAGGCTCTCTTTCTGATGGAGGGACATGTTTTAATGCTGCTGCATGAATAATTATATCTACATTTTTTGTAACTTCTCTCATTCTTTTTTCGTCCCTTATATCTCCAAGTTCAAATTGAATAAGAGGATTTGGAAGTTCATTAGCCATGGTATATTGCTTGTCTTCATCTCTTGATAGGATTATTATTTTTTTTGGAGAGTATTTTATCATTTCTTTAACTATCTGATGTCCTAGACTTCCTGTACCTCCGGTGATTAAGAAAGTTTTTCCCTCAATTATTTGTCTTTTTGTTTCATTATCCATTGTTTAATGCCTCTTTGTAAATTTTTAAAAGTTTCTCATTTCTCTTTTTAAGTGAAAATTTCCCTTTTGTTACTTCTTTAAACCCTTCTTCACCCATTTTAGAAATTAATTTAGGATTTTTTATTAATTTTTCAATTTCAATTTCAATTTCTTTAGAATTTTCTATTGCATTCTCTTTAATTTTGTTTATTATATTTTCATCATAAATAGGGATATTGTGTCTATTTATGTGTCCAATTTCCTTTTGTTTTATTAATATCCCATTTTTTTCATTTACATATTCGTTATTTGCCCAACAATTATAAGTGATTATTGGCATTCTAAAAAACATTGCTTCAATGTATGCCATTGCAGGAGCATGATAATTTGGTTGGACAAATATTAGAGACTTATTCATTATTTCCCAAAGTTCCTTTTGAGGAAGTACATTTTGAATAATCAAATTTTTTCTAGTCTTAATCTTTAGTTCTTCGGGTATCTTGCTTATTATCATAAATTTATAATTTGGATATTTTAAGGACAATCTTTCAAATGCTAATACTGTTTCAGAACCTCCCTTTATATAAAATGCTTTGCTTGTAGCTATGTTTGAGGAACCAATAAATATCATTATATTTTCTTTTTTTACTTTCTTTCTTAAATTCTCTTCAATAAATGTTGTTGGATAAATAACTTCTTGGGGTTTTCTCACATTCTCTCCAAAAAATAATTTAAATGATTTTAATGCTTCATTATTAATGGGCATTAGACATTTAATGTTTTTTTTATCTAGAATTTTTATAGCGTTTTTTTTATCTTTTTTATTCTCTCTATTTCTAATATCTATAAAATTATATGCGTTTTCATAATCAATTACACAAGGCTTTTTTGTATTTCCTAAATGAAATGTAAGGTGTATTAAATCAAATCCATTCTCTTTCCTTAAAACATCTAATGTTCTTTGGTGAAATTTCTCCACAAATGGAAAGGCTTTTGCAATTTTCCAGTATATTTTTCCAAGAACAGAATAATTTCTTTCATTAATTCCTCTAAACTCGGATTTTTTATATTCCACTCCTTCTGGAGGATTATTAAAGAGCGAATTATATAATGAGTGAGGTTTTTTTGTGACATTAAAATCTAATTGTACTTTTATATTGCCCTTCTTTTCCATTTCGTTTAAAAACCCCAATTCCTTTTAAATATTTATGCGAAAAAGTGATATATCCTCACAAAACTTATCAAAGATAGCTTTAAAGGGATCAGCATACAATGTAATGTCTTTGCTAGTTCTTAAGTTTGGAGGATTAATTTTAACTGTAATTCTTGCAAGAATGCTTTTACCAGAATTGTTCGGGGTTTATGCATTGGCTATTTCTATTGTTACTCTGGCTTTATCTTTCACAGACTTTGGTATGGAAAATACTTTTTTAAGATACCTTTCTGATTCAACAGGAAAGAAAGACAAAAGAAAATCAAGAAGTCTTGCAAGTTATTTCTTTAAACTAAGGTTCGTCTTAGTCATTGCCGTAGTAATCATTTTAATTGTATCCTCAAAGTACCTTTCTTATAATATTTACAAACAACCTCTCTTATTCTATCCTTTGATATTCTCTTGTTTATTTATAATCGCTGAATCATTTAGAACACTTTTAGGAGTTTTTTTCACATCCAGGAAAGATGTAAAATCTATTTTATTTTTTGATTCTTCTTCTCAGATATTGAAGATACTTTTCTCAGTATTTGCCATCTTAATTTTATCTGACAAATTAATTGTATCCGGAATATTTATTGCATTTTTTGTATCCAGTTTTTTTACCCTTTTACTTGAATTTTTCATAATGCTCAAAAAAGATAAGAGTTCTCTTTTTGGTAAAAGAGAGAAAGTAGAGACTTCCAAGATGAATTCCTATTGGAAGTATATGGCTCTGGCAACAGTTTCTCTTTCTTTTTTCGCATTAGTAGATACTTTAATGCTTGGAACTGCAATATCTTCAGAATACCTTGCTTATTACCGTTCGGCATTAAGTCTAGCAATCGCAATTTCTTCTTTGCTTTCTTTATCAAGTATATTTTTACCTATTTTCACTCAGATAAATAAGAAGAGATTTGAAAGAGGATTTAAGAAGACATTAAGATATTTACTAATATTATCCATCCCTGCAATGGTGGGAGTTGTATTCTTATCTAAATATTTAATTAAAGCAGTTTATGGAAATGAATACCTTTTAGGAACCTCTTCACTTTATTTACTTTCTATTTTAATTGTAACTACGCCTCTAATTGGACTTTATTCGATAATCCTAGAATCAAAAGAGAAATCAAACCGGGTAGGTAATTCTGTTTTCCTTTCTTTAATCTTGAATATAATCCTTAATTTTATAGTAATAAGATTATTCTCCGAAAATCCATTGTTTATGATAGGGGGAGTTAGTTTAGCTACTTCATTGAGCAGATTATTCTTACTAGGATTGCTTGTATTTTATGTAAAGAAAGAATTTGGTTTTAAGGTTAAAGGAATTGGATTAAGAGCCCCATTGTGTGCAACAATAATTATGGGAGCATTCCTATGGACGTTTAATTACCTGCTTGATATAAATATATTTTTAGGGATAGCAGAGATAATTCTTGGAGTTGTAATTTATTTAGGTTTTTTAATTTTGTTTAAAGGAGCGGATAAGGAAGATTGGATTTTATTGAAGGGATTAATTAAAAAAAGTTAATTTATTGCCTCTCTATAAATTCTCTCCAGTTTCTTATTTCTTTCTTCAATAGAAAATTTTCCTTTTTCAATCATCTCTCTTCCTGCGATGCCCATCTTCTCTCTAAGATTTTTATCCTTAATAAGCTTCATCACTTTCTTAGCTAATTCGGAGAAATACAAGTCATCGTTAAATGTCTTTAATTTATCTATATAATCTTCAAATGAAGAATAAATTAGTTGGAAGTTTTTATCATGCCATTTCATAGGATGATTTACTACAAATCCGTTAACACCATCTTCCACAATTTCTGGTGCAGAGAACATGTCATCTGTAACTATTGGCACTTTGTAATTCATTGCATCGAGGAAGGCATTGCCAAAAGAATCTAAATTCGTTGGATAAAGAAATATATCTGCTTTTTGATACATATCACTCCAGTTTTTATCAAATGAGAAATCAGAACTATCATAAATTTCTATATTCTTTTTATTTGAGTATTTTTTCTTTAAATTTTCAGGTACAGGCCCCCTAACAATTAACTTAAAATCAACCTTTCCATCTAATTTGTCAAATACTTTTAAAACAGTATATCCTCCTTTCTCCCAAAATCTTCTCCCCATCCAAAGTATTATAGGAGTTTTGTTCTCTGTCTTTTTGAAGTCTTTAACTGATTTTTTTGCAAGATAAACAACTTCTATTTTATTTTCCAATTCTTTAAAACCATTATTTAAAAGAGACATTCTCGATGCATTAGTATATGGTATTAATTTTTTACAATATTTAGAAGAGAGCATCTTTTTAACTTTTAGAAAATATTTTTTATTTTTAAAATTTGATAATTTAAAGCCCATTAAACTCCATACATGTTCAACATCAGTAACCCAAGGGTGTTTACTTGAGTTTAGAATGTTATTGGTCATATGAATTACATCACAATCTCCTGGAAAAATGGGTATTATTGGAGGTTTATTTTGAATATATCTAAGCCATATTTTTACCTTTATTTTATGGAATATACTCACTTTTTCTTTGGAAGAACGCAATATTGGAGAATACTTATAATCCACATTTTTAGGAGGATTGTCTATAATCTCATATGTAGAAGGGTGTGGTCTTTTGCCCAATCTTAAAAAGACTTTTATTCTTTCCATTATTAAAAATTTTGTTTTTAGTATATAAATCTTTTTACATTTTAACTATAAAATTTATATACTGTATTCGAATAGTTAGGGGTATGAAAGCTATAATCCTTTGTGCAGGGGAGGGTAGGAGACTAGGGAATTTAACGGAAAACATCCCTAAACCTATGGTGGGTATAGGAGGTAAGCCAGTATTGGAACATTTAATTTTATTGTGTAAAAAAAATGAGATAGAGGATATTTTTCTTGACACCTTCTATCTTTCTGATGTTATAAAAAAATATTTTGGAGATGGAAGTAAACTAGGTGTTAAAATTAAATATCCATTTAAAGAAATGCCCTTGGGGACTTCAGGAGCGATAAATCATTTTAGAGAATTCCTTCAAGGAGAACCCTTTTTTCTTATTTATGGAGATAATTTAACAAATTTAAACTTATCTAGGATGATAAAATTACATAAGCAAAAAAAAGCTTTAGTTACAATTTATCTATATCATGAGAAAATATCGGATGAGAATACAACTCCAGGATGCGTTGTCTTGGATAAAAATAACTTTGTAAAAGAATTCATTCAGAATCCTACCAAAGAACAGCAAGTTCATTTAGAGAAGATACCTAATGATAAAAAATTCACGAATTCGGGGATTTATCTTATTGATCCAAAAATTTTAAATTATATCCCCCAAGGAGAATCATTTTTTGAAAAAAACATTTTTCCATTAATTATTAAAAAAGGTTTAAGAATTTACGGATTCACAGAAGAGTGCTATATAAGGGAGGTCGGTCAAATGAGTAGATACCTAAAGGCAAAGGAAGAAGTTGAATCGGGAGCGGTTAAATTATAATATGAAAAAAGCACTTTTTTTAGATAGAGATGGGGTTGTAAACCGAGTTGTAAAAAAATATAGTAAGTCCCATGAGAAAGTAATAGACGATTCTCCATTCAAAACTTCAGAATTATTCTTTAATGAAGATATAAATGGACTAATCGCTGCTGCAAGAAAGAAAGGATACGAGATAATCCTAATTACAAATCAACCCTCCATATTAAAAGGAGAATTTTCTATGGAAGATTATGAAAAGATAACTACTAAAATATGCCAACATCTTAGTATAAGTAGATCAAATATTTTTGAATGTTTTCACAAAGAAGGGATTTCACTCCCATGCGAATGCAGAAAACCAAAACCCGGACTTTTTTTAATGGCAAAGGGGTTGTTTGGAATTAGTTTAGAAAATTCTATAATGGTTGGAGATTCTTTCACAGATATCCAGGCTGCAAAATCCGCAGGAGTGGGAACAACAATATATTTAAGGAGAAAACAAAATGAGTTTCAAATCGGGAACTCTAATGATGAAGAAGGAATGAAAATAAATGGGCCCATTGCAGATTATATTTTTGATAATTTATCTCAGATTCAACAAAAAATTAAGGAGATATAATTTTACTACTATCTATTTATAAATTTTTTGGAGAAAGATTTATATACTAAAGATATAATATCTTTTATAGGTAGATAAAAAGATGATAATTACTCGGGCGCCATTAAGAATAGCTTTAGGAGGAGGTGGAACTGATTTACCCTTTTATTCCTCAAGATTTGGAGGAGATTTGATTTCTGTAGCTATAAATAAATATAATTATATCATTATAGAAAAAAGAGATTTTTACGATAACTTTCTCTTAAAATACTCAAAAATAGAGTCATTAAAAGACCCATCAAAAATAGAGCATTCTTTAATTAGGGAAGCATTAAAGTTATTAAATATAAGCGAACCATTAGAGATAGTTTCAATCTCAGACGTTCCTGCAGGAACTGGTTTAGGTTCTTCAAGTGCATTTTTGGTTTCTCTTTTAAAAGGCTTGCATATATACAAAAAAGAAGATATCTCAGATAAAAAATTAGCAGAGGAAGCATCTTATATCCAAATGGAAGTTTTAAAAGAACCAATTGGAAAACAAGATCAATACATTTCTTCTTTTGGGGGCATTATTAATCTAAAGATTAGAAAAGATGGAGGGGTGCTTGTTAGCCCATTGAATATCTCTTTTTCAACCCAAGAAGAGCTCGAAAATAATTTAATGTTATTTAGCACAGGGATTAGTCGATCAGCATCGGAAGTGATAAAAGAACAAAAAAAGAATTTGGAAAGTGATGAAGAAAAAATGAATCAGATGAACATAATAAAAGAAATAGGATTAGAAATAGGAAAATCTTTAGAAAATGGGGATCCTTCTCAGGTAGGAAAATGGTTTAATGCCCATTGGGAAACCAAGAAGAGATTTGCAAAAGAGATGAGTACAAAGGATATTGATAATTATTATGAGCTTGGGCTTAAAAATGGGGCTAAAGGGGGGAAAATAGTTGGGGCCGGAGGTGGAGGATTTTTGTTATTTTATTGTGAAAAAGATAAATCAAAATTAAGAGAGGCTATGAAAAATATAGGATTAAAAGAGTTAACATTTAAATTTGACACAGAAGGGTGTAAGGTAATATATGATGGAAGATAATACATCCTACATAGATAATTATTTGAAAGAGACGGAAGAAATTATCAGGGATATTGATAGAAAAGAGATTAATATCTTCATAAATATTCTCTTTGAGGCATGGAAGAACAATAAAAATATATTTACATTGGGAAATGGAGGATCTGCTTCAACAGCATCACATTTTGCTTCAGATTTAGCGAAGACTGTTGCAAACAATAGTTCTATGAGGGAAATAAGTAATACAAAAGGGTTCAAAGCAATATGCATTAATGATAATCCGGCTTTATTAACTGCATGGATAAACGATTCTGGATGGGAAAATTCTTATTCTGGTATTTTAAATACATTTTTAGATAAGGAGGATATAATATTGTTAATTTCGGTTCATGGGGGATCCGGTTGGTCTGGGAATCTCGTTAAAGCTATAGAAATTGGAAAATCAAAAGGAGCAAAAGTTTTGGGCTTAGCAGGTTTTAATGGGGGGAAGCTAAAAGAACTTGCTGATTCTTGCATAGTTGTTCCTAAAGATTCGACACCCCATACAGAGGGATTTCATCTTGTTGTTCAACATTTAATAGTGGATAGATTATGTGGATTAATAAAAGAATATTCGGAGGACAAGATATGAAACTTTTTGCAGATACAGCCAACATAGATGAGATAAATTATTGTTTCTCAAAGGGAGTTAATGACGGAATTACAACAAACCCTAGAATAATGGAGCTTACAGGAGATATTTCAAAAGGGTTCGAAGGAGCTTCAAAGTTAATTTTAAATAATTTTTGTAATGTTCCCGTAAGTCTAGAAACAGATTTAAGAGGTTTAGATGTAAAAAATTTGGAGAAAATAAATCCATTGGTTGTGAAAAAGGTTCTTTTAGATCAAGCATATGAGATTTCAAGTTGGGGAGAAAATACAGTAATAAAAATACCAATTTGCAAAGGAGGGTTGTTAGCCGTAGAAGAACTAGCCAAAAAAGACATAAAAACAAATGTTACAGCTTGTATGAATCCATATCAAGCGATAAGTGCAGCTAATTCTGGAGCAACGTATGTAAGTTTGTTTGCAAATAGGATGCTTGATGCACACATACTTCAACTTTCTGGACATTCCTTGGAAGAGATTATAAATAATAAAGATTGGAAAGATATAATTAACTTAAATAAAGAGAAGTATCTTGAAAAAGCATGGGATAAAACATTGGATGAAATCTCCTATGTTGCCTCGAGATTAGAAGGTAAAGACTCAGAGCTAATAGTTGGGAGCATAAGAAAAGCAGAGGATATTTATAGGTTAGCAAAAGCTGAACCCCAAATAATAACAATTCCAACAAACATTGTTAAATGTTTAGAAGATATTTCTTCTGTTAAAAAGACTAATCGTTCTATAAAATGTCAGAGATATCATGGAGATAATTCTTTGTCCCATCCTATGACACAATATACTCTTGAAGAATTTGAAGAATCCACAAAAAGTTATAGACATTAGCTATTTTTCATTTACACAAACGACTTTCTGCTTTTTATTAGTGCAGATAGAATCCAGCAATAATCCAAAGGGGTATCCTATATGCATCATTAAGATTATCATATAGTGGACAGGATTTTTTGCATTTTTTCTTAATTGAATTATTTCTCTTGATAAGAGCATAACCAATATACGCATAATTCTTGGAAGTTTTCTATCAATTGTTCCCAGCTGGCTTATTATTTTTCTACCTTTCTTGAATGCATATGCCCAATAAATATGTTCAATGCTATTATATGCGGTATATTTCTTTATTCTAAATTTATTATCTTCTAAGAGATTTATTATATCTTGTTTTAAAAAAAATCTTTTGTGCCCAATTTGTTTAAAATAATCTGGATTTAGTTTTCCCAAGATGACCTCGCTATCTTTTAAGGGAACAGAAATAGTAAGTTTTCCATTCCCTTTTAGAACTCTTTTTATCTCATGAATAGTCTTTTCTAAATTGTTCACATGTTCTAAAACTTCCATACAATAAATTTCATCAAAATAATCCTCTTTAAATTCTAATTTTTCTCCTACCCCTATTTTGAAAAAAGTATTTTTATATTTATTGTTCTTTATACATTTATTTATATTTTCAGAAGAAATATCAATCCCCCATATTTCACTTCTCTCCTTATTATTAAGAGAATTTATAAGCTCTCCAGAACCGCATCCAATATCTAAAATTTTTTTCATATTTTTACCTAATTTCTTCTCTCTTTCCTTTTTTGTTTAATATCTTTAAATCTTTTTATATTGTGCTTATATGCATTCAAAAGAAGATTTAATTTTTTTAAGGGATTTTTGCTTAAAATAGCAGAACCGAGGTGTATAGTTGTATATCTGATTATCTTTATTACATCATAATTTAGCCATTCTAACCTTATAGAATTTCTTTTTTTTATAAACCATACTTTTTCATTAAAAATTTCTTTAGATGATGAACCTCCATGATGGATTATTTCTGTATTTCCAACGTATACAAGATTAAATCCTTTTTTTGTTGCTCTAAAACAATAATCTGTTTCTTCTCCGTATATTGGATTAAACTCTTCATCTAAAAAACCAATTTTATCTATTACACTCTTTTTTATTAAAAAGCAGGCCCCAATTATATCATTCACTTTTTGATTTTTAGATATCTCTTTGGTTATGTTAAAATAACCTTTTTTAGTAAGATAAGTTATCTTTCCATTTTTTGCAAACCATTGTAGACTTTTATCCGGATATAACAATCTACAACCTAAGATTCCAGTTTTGTGATTATTCTCTCCAACCGAGACCATTTTTCTAATCCAATTTTTATCAATAATCTGGGTATCATCATTTAATAGAAGAACATAATCTGGAGAATATATCGATAATGCTTTTTTAATGCCAATATTGTTTGCTCCTGAAAATCCCTTATTCTCTTTGTTAATTGTAACATCTACCCATTTAAATTTTTTTTTCACATAATTTCCTATTTTTCCTATACCAGAGTCATCCACAAAATAAACTTTATAATTTTTATAACTTGTATTATTTTTTATACTCACGAGACACTCATCAAGAAGTTTTTGTTGATTGTAGCTACAGACTATTATCGCTACTTTTGGTATTTTATTTATATTTTTTTTCATCTTTTCTCGCACCAGACTTCAATCTGATCTCCCATTCTTAAACAGTTTACAAACCAAGTTAATGGAAGGAAAATAACTTCCAATATTCTGTTTAACTTCCCCTCTCTATTTTTTATTCCTATCGAAAAATATAAGGATACTACAAACTGATTTGGTCTCGAGTTGTATCTTATTTTTTTGATTTTAAATCCATTTCTTTCCAGCAATATCTTTATATTTTTGTTTGAATAATTCCATAGGTGTCTTGGGATATCTAACTGATGCCAATTTTTACCAAATAATTTGTATGCTAAAGAATTACTATTAGGTATACCAATTATAAATTTCCCTCCTTTTTTCAATATTCTATAAACCTCTTTTATATTCTTGTTTGGATCATCTAAGTGTTCCAAAACATGGTTTATTGTAATTATATCAAAAAACTCTTTAGGATATTTTGCATTTATTAAATTAGAGTTTTTTATATTTAGTTTATATTTATTTTTACTTTCTTTATCAAACTCTCCAGGTTCAACTCCATAAACATCCATACCTAATTCTTTCATCTCGTATAGAAATTGTCCGCTCCCAGAACCTATATCCAATATTTTCTTATCTTTACAAATATTTGTTCCTCTAACAATAAATTTTATAGGAGATAATAGTAATTTCATAATTACATTTTTACTTTTTGAATCAAAGTACAATTTGTATAAGAATAGGTTAAGATTAGTTTTTTTAGATTCTTCTTTTGAGTATATTTTTTTCAGCGAGTAGTATTTATCTCTTGGATAATATTTTTCAAGCTCTTTGCTTGTGAGTTGAGGGTTTGGAAATAAAGCATTACATTTATTACATTTAAACAAGGAGAATTCTTCATTTATATCAAGATTTTTATCAGGCTGTTTAAATAAAAATTGTATATTTTTATTTCCACATACCTCGCATTTTTTGATTAATTTCATTTTACCAATATTTCAAGATATTTTCTCCCCCATTTTTCAAGAGAGATATCTTTTATCGCTTTAATTGAATTATTAATTATACTCTGTTTTTTACTTTTATTATTAACTATCTCAATTATTTTTTTTGCATCTTTATTATCAAAGTTATTTATCATTATGCAATTTTTATTTTCTATTAATATCTCCTGTTCTGCATCTTTTGAGCATATTATTGGACACCCCGAGGCCATGCTCTCGGATACAACAAGAGTAGGTGCTCCTCCCTCGTATCTTGATAGACAGAAGAAGAAATCCGAGGAATTATAATAAAATGGCACTTCCTTTCTTGAAACTTGTTCTTTATAGATTATAAAATTTCTTTTTATGAGATTTTTTACTTTATTTTTATCCGAACCCGCAACAATAAGCCTATAATTTTTGTTCTCTTTATATATTTCTTCCGAAATCTTAACAACCCTGTCCAATCCCTTTATCCAATATCCTCCCTTTGCTATATACAATCCATAAATCTTATTTTTTTCTAATCCTATACTTTTTCTTGATTTATTTTTATCTCTTGGTTTAAAATCTTTTAAATCAACACCCGTCCTTATTACAGAAATATCTTTCCTTTTTTTATAAGTACTCTCAATTTGTTTTTTTACCTTCTCAGAAACACAAATTATCTTATCTGAATTTCTTATGGGAGGCTTTTCTATTAAATACCCCAACAATAATAACGGAGAAAACAATATTCTTTTTATTATTCCAAATCTTCTAAGATGCACTTTATAATAAGGGTATGTAGCTCCATGGTATGTATGTATTAATTTTTGGAAGTTTTGTATTTTATAATTTTTCATCCAATATCCCCATATAGCATGAGAATTAATCACATCAAAATAATTTTTATTAAGGTATCTTCTTGCTTTTATGTTGAAAGATATGTCCTCAATAAAAGGAAGTTTGTTACACTTTAATCCAAAATATTTTACTCCCTCTTTGAGGTAATTCTCATATTTATCTGATTTATACAACCAGGTTATATCTAAATTTCCTTCTTTTAGATAATTTATTAAATTTTTTTGGTAGTTTCCAATCCCTCCATTAAACATTGGAGAAGTACCATTAACAAAACAGATTCTTCTATTTATCATGTATATTAAAAGGAAGTCTTTAATTTAAATAGATTACTTTAACCTTTAATCTATTAACCACCAAACAGATTTTCTATTACACTTTGAACAAAGAGGAACTTTTGAAAACTCTCTTTTTACATGGGCATCTCTTATCTTCCTCATTTTTTCTCCCATCCATACTTCTTCTATACTTTGTTTTTTTAAATTTCCCAAGATAGTTGAATGATTCCAATCATCGTTACATAACACAACATCTCCATTCCAATCTACTACCAACTCTTTCCATATAAGGGCGCAAGGTTTTCTATTCTTATTTTTATTGAAATGTAAGCTTTCCTTTGTCCCCTCTTTAGTTATCTGATTAGCCCAATTTCTCATATTAATTATATTTATATTTTGGACTTTATCTTTCCATTCATGATAAAATTGTTTTATCTCTTTTCTATTCTCTTCCAATTCAACAAGAACAAGGGTTATACTTGGATTATTTTTTCTCATTCTTTTTTTACTTTCAATTAAAGTAAGTATGTTCTTTTTAACAACATCAAATTTCAACTTTTTTCTTATCTTCTCATATGTCTCTTTAGTTGCCCCATCAAAACTTATTGTTATATGGTCTAATCCTGCATTTATAATCTTCTCAGATAATTCTTTAGTTAATAGAGAGGCATTAGAATAAAAAGAAACACTCATACCTTTTTCTTTTGCATACTTTATCTTTTCAATAATTGTCTTATCTATGAAGGGTTCTCCAAAAAATGAAAGGGTTATTGCAGTTATTTTAAGCTTCTTGCAATTATCTATTATTTTCTTATACAGCTTCATATCCATAGTGCCCATTTTTTTTAATTTTGTATGGGGACACATTATACACTCTGCATTGCATATGTTTGTTGTTCCAATCTCCAGCCCATAAGGATATTCCTTGTCAAGTTTTTTTATATTTTTATTTATCTTTTTATCATATATCTTGTTGTACAATTTGCTATTAACAATAAAGGGGGTAGATAGGAATTTTCTTCCAACTTGATAACCTATACGATTTGCTCTGATCTTATACAATATCTTTTTTATCATTTTAATTTATTTTCATATATTTTTGGAAAAAATGCAATAAACCACAAACCCAAATTTCTTAAGAAGTTTCTCCTTAATCTAAACTTACTTAGCTTTAGTTTATCTTGGTCTTTCTTTTTCCTAAATATTGCAACTAACGGCAGGTAGATAAATATTCTAAAAAATTTATTCCAACCTTTCAAGTGCTTTTTTGAGAAGATAATGTCGTTTTTAAATCTAACCAGAAGACTTTTTTTATTTTCTTGAGAGTCAATACTCTTGCCTTTTTTATGAATTGTTTTAACCTCGGGTACACTCACTATCTTCCACCCTTTTTTCTTTGCTCTTAAACAATAGTCTGTATCTTCCAATAAATATGGAGAGAATTCCTCATCTAAAATGCCTATATCCTTGATTACCTCTTTTTTTATCATTAAAAAAGCCCCCATTATATGGTCCACTTCAAAAACCCTCTTCTTGTTCTCATCGTTTTCTAATTCAATCTTCCATTTTCTTAGATATCCTCCCAGGTTTTGTAGGCTTCCATCCGGATATATTATTTTACACCCTAATATCCCTATTTTTTCATCTTCTTCTCCGGATTTAATCATCTTCTGAATCCATTTCTTATCAATTATCTCTGTGTCATCATTCAATAAAAGAAAATAATCTGGGCTGTATTCCTTTATTGCTTTCTTAATGCCAACATTATTCGATTTTGAAAATCCCAAGTTCTTTTTATTTATTGAAACATCTACCCATGGAAAATATTTTTTTACTTCTTTAGCTATCTCTCCATTTCCAGAATCATCTACAAAATAAACTTTGTAGTTTTTATATAATGTATTTTTCTTTATGCTCTTAAGACAATCTTCAAGAAGTTCTTTTTGATTATAACTACATATTATTATTGCTATTTTTTTATCCATAATCTATGATTAAAAGTTCATTTAATAAATATATTTATTATAAGCTGGGTATTTTCCTATCTCTCCCTTTCCAATACCCATATAGATAAGGAATTGCTCTTATTGCTCTAAGTATGTTGCTTTTTACAGCTAATCCCAGATACTTCATTTTTATTTTCCTTCCCTTATTTTTTGATTTTAATAGCTCTGGGTAAACTTTGTTTTCAACCAATTTTCTTGTAGTAATCCCGTATCTGTAAGTTTTCTTAAACAAATTTTTCCAACTCCAAGGTTCTTGATGCCAGATTGCAGGGTGATTGTAATCTCCAATATTTCCTATTTTATTTGATATTTTTTTTGCTTCGTAATATATTATAGCATGATCGTGAGCAACACAAAGAGGGAGTATCTTCTTTGGTATTTTGTTGAAAGCTCCTAAAAGGATTTCTCTTTTGTATACCCTTGGAAGAATAGTTCCTCCTACAGGCTCTATATACTCAGAAGCATCATTTTGAACTAAAACTCTGTCAGCATCATATAATCTTTCAAGGAGCTTTCGAGGTTTGTAACTTCTTTCATACAACCAGGACATGTCGTATTTTTTCATTGATTCAACCCCTTTTTCAATTGTATCCGATTTAAGAATATGGTCCGAGTCAATCAGAAAAACATACTTTCCCTTTGATTTTTCTACTCCTAACCCTCTTGCCCCAAGAAGCGTGCCTTGATATTGATATACCTTTATTCCCTTAAATTTTTTAATCAACTCTAAAGTACCATCAGTACTATTGCTATCAATTATAATTATCTCTAGGTTTGTATAAGTTTGATTTTTTATACTCTCAAGAGTCTTACCCAATGTTTTTATATTGTTATAAGTAGGAATGTTTATTGATACAAGTTCTTTCATTTTACAACCCTAATGTTTTGCTTAGATTCTTTATAAAATTATTCGTGTTGTAAGATAGATTTGTTATTCTCTTCGGAGTTATTTTTGAATTAAGAAATATTTCTAATGACTTATTTATTTCATTTATCATCTCCTCTTCATAGCATACTTCTTTTATTTTGCAATACTGAGGGGTTTTTTCTATTAGTTTAAAATATCCACCCTTATCGACTGCAATAAGTGGTTTTCCAAAAGCAAGTGCTTCGAAAGGAACTATTCCAAAGTCTTCTATAAAAGGGATAAATATAACTGCCTTACATTCACTGTATAATTTAAAAAAATCTTCATTATTTATGTTCGTCTTTATCTCAATATGGGGGATATTTTTAGATAATTCTTTTATTTCATTGTAATATTTTTTATTTTCCATACTTCCAGCAATAATTAACTTTTCATTAGGATGTTTTTTTAAAAATACCTTCCAGGATTTTACAAGTAAATCCTGTCTTTTAGGGTTATTAATCCTAGAAGGATAAAGAAAATATCCCTTGTTTTTTGTTTTTATATTTTTTATTCCTTCTATATCTGTGGGAGGATAAATTACTTTTGCTTTTTTTTCAGATATTAACTTTCTTTTTCTAGCCCTCTCTAGACTCAATTCAGAATTAAATATTGCAAAGTCTATTTTTTCCCAAGCCTTCCTTTCTAATATTTTGTAAAAAGACACAGCCAATCTGTAAAATAATTTAGAAAAGATATTTTTGTGTCTGTTTTTTAAATTCCAATTCATAATATCTTTATCAGCATCTCTCAAAGGAGTATGAACATATGCATAGGTCTTCCCTTTTTTGTAATTTCTAAACGTAATAAATTCAGCCAATCCCGAAGTTGAGATTAAAAATAAATCATATTTCTCCAGGGGTATTTTTGAAAATAAGCAATTTATTAAAAAAACCCCTCTTAATATGTTTGACCTAGAAAATTTTCTAAAGAATTTTTTACCAATTACATTTATTTTGAAATCTTGAAATTCCTCAAATGTATTTTCCTTTTCATAAACCCAAGTATATAGCTCAACATTTTTTATGTTTTTTAATATTTCAAGCACAGTTTTCTCTGCTCCTCCCTTGCTTTTTATCCAAGGGTGAAATATAGCTATTTTCTTTTTCATTTTATAAAACATAAAAATTCTATTTATTTATCTAATCTTATTTACAGTCTTTTTAACAAAATTAACCATCCTTCTCATAAAATTCTCTCTTAAGGATAGGGCATGGTTTGGACAAACTTCAATGCAACAAAAACACCTTATACACTTTTTCTCATCGACTACCGGATAAGGTTTGAGGGTTATAGCTTTCATAGGACAATGTCTCGCACAAATTCCACATTTTGTACACTTGCTTTCATCCACGACAATTTTTTCCTTTTTAACTCCCAACAACAATATATCTGCCATTAGTCTTCTTAGTCTTGATGGTTTGTCAAACTTCAGGTTTGGAACTTTTTTAAAATCCCCCACAAGTTCAACCTCATAACTCCCAAGATTCCTTTTTACAGCTTCTCTTGTTGTGAGTATATCTTTTGGGTTGTATCCCATTATCTTTGAAGCCACAACATCTAATGCAATTGTGTTTCTAGATGCAATAATCAAATTTGTTTTTTTTGGTTTTCCAGCTGTGGGTCCTCCCCCTTCCATAGAAATAACTGCATCCATAATATTCAATTGGGGTTTAATGTTTTGGTAAACATCTATCAATAGTTTAGAAAATTTTTTCTCTCCCTCTGCATCTCTATGGTACACTTGTTTTACACTTCCAGGAATACATCCATAAAGATTTTTTACCCCTCCCGTAAGCTTTGTTAAAAGATGGGTTTTTAATTTACACACATTAATTACCAAATCTGCTTCCTTAACTGATTTAGTGAGCCTAAAATGTTTCAATACTTTTGCATTTTTATCTTCGATATCTACAGTCTCTTCTTCCTCAAAAACTATTGGTTTAAATTGTTGATATCCAGATTTCCTGATATTTTCTCTTGTATCACTAAAAGAGCTTTCCCCAACCCTTGCATTTTTAAAATTTTTTTTCAAGGATTTAACAATTGAGGGGTTAGTTATGATTGCATCCAAATTCTCTTTGAAATATCCTATTATATTTGGCTTAATCAGGATATGTTTATATTTATTCACAGGTAAATCTAGCAACTTCAAGACTCTGTTTACAGCCAAATCTATATCCTCTTGTTTATAACTTCCACATTTTACTATCGCAACCTTATCCATGTTGTTTTTCATATTATAATTTTATAAATTCCAAATCATCCAAACTTGCATAATCTCCAGAAATTGCAGTGAATTCTTCTCTAGCAATTATATTCTCAGGGGGGTTAACTTCCCATATCTTAAGCGGTCCTCTAAGTCCATTAAAGTAAAAGAATTCATTAATATCCATATTTGCATATCTTTCAAGATAAGTTTCTATTGGGTCTGGCTCAGAATGTACTAGTTCTACTCCTTCGTACTTTCCTTGTGGATCGTTCATCAGATAAAGCTGGGCAACTAAACTATCTACAACTCTTGAAGACATATATATTAAAGCCCCCTCTTCATCTAGCTGAAGTCCTGTATTCACCTGGCTTATTTGAGGAATTATGTACACGGCTGTATTTGTTCCATTTTTGAAATCATACCAAGTTCCATTATAATACAAGTATCTTACCGGAAGATTTATTTGATTTCCATTATAGATATATGCTGCTATTGGTTGTTTAAATCCATCTTTTTCCTTTTCAAGAATTATCCCTCCGATTCCGGAATTTTGTGTTGGGATAAAGATCGTTTCTCCATTCTCTTGTTTGTATATTATATCTTCATCCAATCC
>ERZ795059.2078-NODE-2078-length-21275-cov-6.092366_pt1 | contig 21275 bp, 23 predicted proteins | sample MGYA00375143_ERZ795059 | MGnify/ENA primary metagenome ERZ795059 (study PRJEB30188, sample SAMN05720168) | activated sludge metagenome | isolation source: Anaerobic digester | place: USA | collected 2015-01-07 ... | reverse complement strand
GTTTTTGATGATTTGCCAAGCCCATTGTTTTTCTTCGCTTGTCGGGTCGCTGTCCATGTAAAGTCGTAAGGGGGAAAATTGTTGATCCAAGAAGTTTTGGATGTCTTGTTCGCTCATGCTGTTGTGATTGGCGAAGTCTTTATCACTAATCAAATATTCGGCCTGAAACGTGCTTTCCGCGGCGTGCGTGGCCGGAGCGAGGGCGAGTAGCAGCCCAGTGCTTAAAATGAGGGTTTTGAGGAGTTTCATTTTTATAATCATTATTTTTGTTTGCTGGTGAAAAACTTAATCGCCTGTGCTAATTCTTTATGTTTTTTGGCATATTCTTTAATATCGATTTTTTGTTGATAGGCTTCGCAGGCTTGTACTAAAGCTTTGGCACCGGCTTTCGTGCCCTTGGGATGAGCGTGGCAGCCGGCTCCCATGGTGGTGATGAAATCTGTGGTTTTCATTAAATCAATGAAAGGTTTTAATGAAGTTGGGTTCAAACCACCGGAAATGATCGGACAACATTTTTTCATACCACGCCAGTTGTCATCTTCTAAAATCAAATGATGGGCAATATCGCTTTGTGTTAATTTAATGGCATCCTTGTCTTGTTTGGGGATTTTTGACCATGATTGGTTAAAGAAATGACCTTGTTTTTCAAAATATAAAATATTATGAGCAGCTACAATGTCTTCTTCCGGATTGCCTTTCATTTTGCCGACTCCGGCGGTTCCGGTGTGGATTCCCGAAGATCCGGCCAATCTGGCGAATTTGGATAAAACTAAAACCGTAAAGCCGATTGGATTTTCCGGACGAGTGAAAGCCCCATGGGCGGCGCGATGAAAATGTAAAAACACATCAGGATAGCGGCGGCGGAGGGTTTGCACGGCCATCCAGCCGGCGGTAATGCCATCAATTAAAAAAGCGTAACTCCCCGGTTCAAAACCGGCTTTTCGGATGATTTCACAGCGTTCAATCATTGTATCAAAATCCGGTGCGGATACATTAAAAGAGTGGACTTTTTTATGACCGGTTTCTTTGACCGCTTTATCCATGGCACTTTTGACATATTTAACCATTTTTTCAAAAGGACAAAAATCTTGATCAGCTTGCGGTTCATCATTTTTGACAAAATCACCACCGCCCACCCAAAAATCATAGGCGACTTCCGCATACTCCGCGGCCGTTAAACCCATTTTTGGTTTTACGATTGTTCCTAAGATCGGTCGGTTGTAGACATTTAGATATTTGCGCATGTCATCAATGGTGTAGCTTGGTCCGTCATATTGTTCCAACATGCTTTGCGGAAACCAGACATCCAGCAGTTTGAGGGCTTTGACTTCTTTCATTCCCAAAATATTACCGACAATAAAAGTTAAAATATTTTGTACGTTGCCGATGCGATCAAAAATGCGCCACGGGTAAGCAATCCACACTAAGTTTTTGCTTTCATCATATTTATAGACCAGGGCGTTTAAGGAGCGAGAAAAAGCGGTTTCGGTTTGGACCTTGAAGTTTGTTCCGGTGGAGGATTCGGCAGCCACTTCGGCAGCGGCTTGCAAAATATTCATGTTTTTATTGGGAACTAAATGGAAAATTGTTAACAAATATTGACCGTTTTGCGGATTCTTCAATTTCAAATTAACATAAGCTTTTTGCTTGGAGTTTAGGCTTGCAACCAGGTTGGTGGTTTTTTTTACCATAAGTTTGTTTTTTAAGAATTATTTTTATTTAATCGTCAAAAATCAAAAAATTACTGTCAGCGGCACGAATTTATTATAGCAAATTGAAACTTTTTTCGCCACCTTGTTATATTCATTAATGGTCAAAAAAAGCCAAGCGTGGGTTGCTTGGCGGGGGAGCTGTGCGATTCCGGCATTTTATTGCCAGAAGATGAGGTCGCAGGTGGGGCTGATTTGTCCACACTGCGGGTTTTGACATTGAAATTCCGTTTGGCCGTCATTGATAACCAAATTATCGGCGCCACAATGCCGACATTTGTAGGGAATGGAAATTTGTCCTGCGAAATTGGAGTTTTCTTTGGTTTCGGTGTTGCTTTCGGGCATGATGAGCCTCCCTTTCCATGGCTAATCATAAGAGAAAAAGGGGGAGTTGTCAAAATTGAAAACTTGTTTTATACTGTTTAAGAATCCTTTGGAGGATTCGCCTAGTGGTCTATGGCGCACGCTTGGAAAGCGTGTTGGGCGCAAGCCCTCAAGAGTTCGAATCTCTTATCCTCCGCAAATAAAAGAAGCCCTGTCGGGGCTTCTTTTATTTGCGGTAGTGCAAGAATTATGAGAACTATTTGAGTTCGGGAAATCGAGCGAATGAGCGCCAGGCAAAGCTTGCTTTAGCCTGGCCGAAGCAGCGACGATTTCTTTTGTCAGTGAGCGATAGCGAACTGGCAAATATTTCTTATCCTTCATTTATTAACGGCGCACAACGCCGGCACGGGTATCTCTTATCCTTCTTGCTTTTCCTCCTTAAGTTTTTTTTTCCTTAGCAACTCTTGAATTTCTGGAAGTTTGATTAGGTCTTCATAACAATAGGCCGGCAAAATTTTGCCTGCTTTATCTTTAATGTCTTTTGGGGGGAGTTTTTCAATATTTATTATAGTAGTTACACTTGTTTGTTTTATATGTATTTTTTTTAATAAATTTTTTATATGTCCCCAATGGTTACCATTTTCATCAGTCCAAAAGCCTTCCCACCGATTTTTTTTAAAGTCATCTTTTTGTGCTACGGCAGGCGTATTCATTGACTTTTTAATTTCTGGAATTTTGATAAATTCTTCGTAACAATAAGCGTGTCTTATTTGTCCCTTTAAATTTTTTATATATTTGAATGATAACTCGTTTTTTTTCCTGTACAAATTTGCCACACTCCCCCCTATTTTTTTATGCAACGATGGTATTGGCCCCCAGTGGTCACCATTTTCGTCTGTTAGAAATCCTGCCCATCGATTTTGGCTTAAGTTTGTTTCGTTTTCCAAAAAATAAATTCCTTTTTCTTTTTTTTCATTAAGTTTTTTTATTTTCTGAGAAATTTCTGGGATTTGAATAAGTTTTTCATAACAGTACACCGAACATTTTTTATTATTTCCTCCTTTTATTCGGATTGAAGGCATGTTTTCAAGTTTTTCATCCAAATATTTTCTGGATAATTTGGAACGTTGTGAAATGCTCAAGACCGTTCCCCAATGTTTCCCCTCTTCATCCGTCCAAAAACCCCGCCACTCATCAAATTCACTGGTGGAGACTTTCGGAATGTTTTCTGTGATATTAGTTTCTTTTTCAATTGTAGGAGCGATTTTGTATTCCAGTTTGTCAGCAGCCAGTAAATCACTGATGTTTTCTCGCCAGTACTTGCTTTGTTTTAGCTTCGTTCCAAGATTTGGGTATTGTTCCAGCGCGTCGTTGCGTTCTTGTTTTGTTAAAATATCCATCAATTCCACTTCAATATTATTTTCTTTGAGTTTTTCTTGATCAAAAATATAAGTGACATTACCTTCTTCAATGCAAATATAAAGCAAACGATTGAGTTCATCTATTTCCACCCGGTAATATGGTTCAGTTCGCATTTGTTCGTTGCTAACGATTCCTTCAATAATCGTAATTTCTTCTTTCGGGATATTAAAATCAGTTTCTAAAATATAGAGGAGCGTGGCGAGGCGGGGAATAATTTTTTTTCTTTCCCAAGGAATATCGCCATTTGTGGTTTTTGTTAAATCCAGTTTGTCCGGAGGGACAATTATCTCGTCATTTTGGGGGATTTCTTTTATATATTGGTAAATTCCCGCGATTTGTTCGCTTTTTTCCTGAATTTTATCCAAAAGTTTAATAATTCCGTGTAAATTATAATGTTCAAAGGCTTTATCTTCCAATTCTTTTCCGGTTAATTGTTCGTTGGTTTCTTTTTGGTAGGCGAATTTGACCTCGTCAATTAGTTTAATCAGCTTATTCATCGCATCGTTGGTGAAATCCTGAATATTTTCTACGGTTAATTGGGCATTGAAAATGTTATCCAAACGGTTATTGAAGTTTTCCGCTTGTTTTTCCGGGGAATTTTCAATTGTTGAGGTGAATTTTTCCATGTTTGAGTATTAGAATAGATTTTGGGTATTATAACAAAAAAGAGATATTTTGTAAAAAACAATTTTGCACAATTACCTTTTAAATGTTAAAATTTAGATAATTAACCTGTTTGTTTAATTTTTACCTAAATAATAACTAAAACCTATGTCTATTTTTAAAAAACTGTTTGTTTGTATTTGTTTGTTGTTTTTTCCGCTTTTTGTGTTTGCCCATTCTGGAGGAACGGATAGTAAAGGTGGACATCAGTGTTTAACCAATTGTGAGAGTTATGGTTTGAAAACCGGGGAATATCATTATCATGATGCGAATAAAAATCCGGTTGCTACTTGGGATAATAATAAAAACATTTATAATCGTTCGTTGGCTGATCGTGTGAGCGGACAAATTTTATTGCAGGTTGAAAATCATGGTGAGGCTTGGTATATAAACACCGATAACAAATTTCGTTATTACATGAAGGACGGTGCGGCGGCTTATCATATGATGCGTTATTTTAGTTTGGGAATAACGGATAATGATTTGGCAAAGCTTCCATCGGTTGATAATACTACCATGATGAACGAAGCGACGTCATTATGTAAACAAAATTCCTTTGCTAATAAATTAAAAGGTAAGATTTTATTGCAAGTGGAACAACACGGTGAGGCTTGGTATATTGATCCAGTCAAATGTTATCGTATTTATATGAAAGACGGCGCGGTTGCTTATGAAATCATGCGATTTTTGGGGTTGGGGATCACAAATACAGATTTGGAGCAGATCCCGATTGGCTTGATTGATCAAAATTAGAAATAAATATAATTGTTATGAACGCACATTTTGATAAAGAACCGTTTGTCCCTGCTGCTGAAGAACTTCGCCACTTCACCTATTTTGATTACTTTAAAAACCGTGAGGTAATTTTTGAATGCGATGCCAAAGGAATTTTGGAGGCGGATGAATTATACAAGAAAGCAACAGGCAAAGATCCTGCCAAACAAAGTGATGTTGGTTGTACGGTTGGGAAAATAATTGAAAATAATTCTTAAATAAAATTTCTATGACCGAAGAAAATCAAATTTGTTGTCCGCAATTTAATCCTGAATTGTGGGATAAAAAAGTTTTTAATTGGGAAAACAAGCGTTTTGTGAAAAGTAAAGTTTTTACTTTGTTTTATATGCCGTTGAATTTCGGTTCAGTGATGACGAAATTGGTGAAAAAAATTGAGGAAGCCGGCGCGACAATGCCGGACGCAATGTGTTTGGGCGATCATCGTTCCAAATGGGCTTTGGATATTTACGTTGGAGTGGATAAAGAAGTGCCCGGCGTGGAAAACGTGGTTTTGAATGGTAAATTTGTCACAAAAGTTTACGAAGGACCATATAGTGATACCGGCAAGTGGATGAAAGATTATGATGTTTATATCAAAGCGCAGGGTTTGTCGGTCAAGAAAATGTATATGTGGTATGTTTATTGTCCAAAGTGTGCCAAAAAGTATGGTAAAAATTATACGGTAGTGGTGGGTCAGGTGGTATAATTTTGGTTTTCCCCTAAAATTGTGATATAATATCATAAAAATATATTTAGTGATTTTATTATGGTATTAAAAATAAAAAATAAAACCAATTTGTTTCTTTTGTTTTTTGTTTTGGTATTTTTTGTTGTTTTATTTGGCGGTGGTCGTTTCAGTAAAGCAATGTCCGATGGTTCTTATTTTTTGGATGGAACCTTTAGTACCACCAGCGGTGTATCTACGGACGGACAATTTATGGTTGTGCCTTTCCAAGCAAATTTGTGGGTGAGTTCTGATTTGACAGGTTGTGATATTAACCATTTGAATTTGTGTTTAACGGAAATTGATTGTACGGCGGTGGGTGCTTATTGGTATAATAATCAGTGTAATGCCAATCGTCGAGGAAATAGCACTTATTTTTTTCCTGTTTCCCCGGTAGTTTATGATAACGCTTTTTATTTTTCCGCCGGTGGTAAGGCTTTGTCCGGTATGGGGACTATTATAAACCCATATTCTACAAATTTTACGGTAGTGGATTTTTCTTTTGACAGTGATGCAATGTTTGTTGCTTTATCTGAAAGGGCGGATTTTAGCGGTTCCATTTGGCAACCGATTTTAAATACTAAAAAAGTGACTTGGCAATTTTCTTCACCTGCGGTGAGAGTTTTGTATGTGAAATTCAGAACTATTTTGGGAGGTGAATCGGGAGTATATAAATTTTATTTTAATTTAAATTTTTCTCAAAATGATATCGTTGTTGAAAATAATAATAATCAAACGACGAATCCTTTGACAGTTGATTTAATTTCAAAGTATTTGTTTAGTAAATTTTTATCTATCGGTTCCAACGGTGAAGAGGTTCGTCAGTTGCAATTAAAATTAAAAGAATTAGGATATTACACTTATTCGTCGATTACCGGTTATTATGGTAGTTTTACGGCTGAGGCGGTGAAAAAATTTCAAGCCGCTCGGGGTATTTCACCGGTTGGCTATGTCGGACCGGCGACGCGGGCCGCTTTAAATGGTGAACAATCTTCTTTGACAATATCCAACAGCGCCGGAGCGTCATATTTGTTTAAAAATTTCTTATCCCTTGGTTCCAGCGGTGAAGAGACTCGTCAGTTGCAATTGAAATTAAAAGAATTGGGATATTTCACTTATTCTTCTATTACCGGTTATTATGGCAGTTTTACGGCTGAGGCGGTGAAAAAATTCCAAGCCGCGCAGGGGATTTCACCGGTTGGTTATGTCGGACCGGCGACGCGGGCCGCTTTAAATTCAAAATAAATAATTATTAAAAATAAAATTTATGTTTCTCAAACCAAAATCATTGTTGTCTTTCAAATTGGCAGTGATGTTTGTTTTTATGATGACTTTTTGTGTCGGTGTAGTATCGGCGGCTGTTTTTAAACAAATTCCATACACCGGGATGTTGAAAACATCAAGTGGTGCTAACGTTTCCGATGGTAATTATGCCATGGAGTTTAATCTTTACACCGTATCCGTTGGCGGTGTTTCGGTTTGGAATGAAAGTTATGGTGCGGTAGCGGTTTCGGACGGTTTATTTTCAGTGTTATTGGGGTCGGTAAATTCTTTTGAGGGCGATGGTATTGATTTTTCCGCGGATACATATTATTTGGGAATTTCCGTCAATGGTAATGCGGAAATGACACCTCGTCAGCGAATCGGTGCGAATGCTTATGCTATTAATTCTTCCGCTGTGGAAGGATCGGTTCCCGGTACTTCGGCGGATAATATTTTAAAACTTGGTTCCAATGGAGAAATCAGTTTAGATTCATATATTGAAGGTTTGGATTATATTTCTTTGGTGCCTGGTGTGGCTCCGGTGGCTCCCAGTGATGGTCAGATTTATTATGATAGTGGTGATGATGCGTTATATGGAAGAATTGGTGGCGCTTGGCTTAGTTTGGGGGCGGTGGCCGGGGCAAGTAATACTATCGGCGAGGATGATACGGACATCGTAATTAGTGATAGCGGTACTGATGGAACCATTGTTTTTCGTAACAATGGTGCAGAAACTTTTCGTATAAATGAACAGGGACACGTCGGTTTTAATTCCAATAGTCCATTAGCTCAGTTTTTTATTGAAGACCTTTCCGATTGGATCAACGGTACTGAGAATATTGTTACCACAGGCAGTACTACTGTGACAACAATTAATGATGCTTTTGCTGATGTGGCCATCGGCGATGAAATAAAAATGTTAGGTTGTGGTGGCCGTATGGAAACAGTGGCTGGTATTAATAGCTCTAATAGTATCGATCTTGATCAAGGCGTGTCAGGTTGTAATGGCGCTTTTCAATATCGTCAACCGATTTTAAAAGTTAAAAATGCCAATGGTACTTCGATTATGACTTTGACCAGTAGCGGACGTTTGGGTATTAATACGGAAACTCCACGGAATGTGGTGGAATTTGCTGTTACCGCTGATGCCACTCGTGGTATGCCGGGGGGAATGATTTTGTCTGATCCTGATTTTGAATTGGGGTTGTATGGCGATCCGGGGGGAGATTTCGTTAGATTTGCCGCTAACACCCCGAATACCAGTTGGGCGATTGGTCATGTGGAAGAGTTTGGTAGTAATCCATTTTCAATTGGTGTTATGGATGATGCCAATATTGAGTTTTATACCAATAACACTAAAAGAATGAGTATTGCCGGTGCGGATGGTGAGGTGACAATTGATTCAATCAGCGCTGATGGCGTTGGAAAAGTGGTTTGTATTAAAGCTGATGGTTCTTTAGGAACTTGTTCTGATGCTCCGGACGGTACAGGCGTATGTACTTGTAATTAAAATTATTTTTATTTTTATGTTTCAACAATTAAGAAATAAAATTCCTACGAAACCTTTTAAAACCGCGATGCATAAAGCCGCGCAAGCCGGTGGAACGGCGGCGGAGGAAAAGGTGGAAAAACGAGAAATGGCTGGAAATTTTATGGCCGGACAAGCGGCCGCCGGCAACGCCGGTTTGGAAAAAGCGGAAAAGGTTGAGAAAGTGGTGCAGCAAAGCGCCGGGCAAACCGTGAATCCTGTGCAATTGGGTGGCAAAAGCGGTTTGGCTTTATTGGCGATTATTGGTATTGTGATTTTTGCTTTAACGCAGTGTGGTGGATAGTTTTTCTTTAATATCAATAAAAAAGCGTTCTCCGGGGGAGAACGCGTGGTTTTGAAATTTGTCCGAATTGATTTGCGCCGTTAATTCGGCGATTTGGAATTTTCGTAATGGAAGAAGATAATCATCGTCAAATGATGATTGCTGATGGACTGTAAGGTCGTGTCCACCGCGATGTCATTGTGGTTTTTATCAAACCATTCGTTGATTTCTTTCTCCAGAACGGCGAAGTTTTCTTCGTCGTGGGTGCGAAAGAACTTGACCTGCATGATGTGGTTGTTCCGGTTTTCCAGTTTGTTTTCATGGCAGGTCAGAATAAGCAGGAGTTGATCACGGTTTTCACTGACTTGTTGCTTTTGAATATCAAGGCACTTGCCCTGTTCCTTCAGCCAGGCGTTAACCGTTTCCTCCATGCGGTGTAAATGGGAGTTGGGGCGGAGATCAAATATTTTCAGTTGCGTCATCGGGTACCTTCCTTTTGTTCGGCCAAATTTCCCGCTATAATAATAATGATAAAATATTTTCACGTCAAATGGTTATGCAGAAACAAATTCAACTACAAAACAAAGCGCTTGATTATACTTTAAAACTGAGCAAGCGGGCGCGGCGCCTCCGCCTCGCTGTGTATTGTGATGGCCGCTTGGTCGTGTCGGCGCCGCGCCGTCTGCCTTTTTATCAAATTGAGAAATTCATTCACGAGAAATCGTCCTGGATTTTGAAAAAATTGGCGGACTTTGCCAGTGTGCCGCCCTCCATTTTCAGTAGGGACGTGGTGGCGGAATATCATCAATACAAAGAAGCGGCTCGAACTTTGGTGGAAGCGCGCTTGGCCTATTTTAATCGGTTTTATAATTTTGAAATAAACCGAATCAGCATTAAAAAACAGAAAACCCGTTGGGGAAGTTGTTCACGCAAGGGAAATTTGAATTTTAACTATAAAATCGCCCTCTTGCCGATTGAATTGGCAGATTATATAATTGTTCATGAGCTTTGTCACTTGGGACAGTTCAATCATTCCGCCAAATTTTGGCGTTTGGTGGCGGTGCTTATTCCCGATTATGCGCTGCGCCGTCGGATTTTGAACAGTCATCAGTATCAATTAAATTAAAAATTTGTGCTATACTGGAAATAGAAAGTTTTAAAATTTAAAAATAAAATTTATGCTTTTCAAAAATTGGCAAGATGGCGCTAAATTGGGCGTCTCGTTATTGTTACCGCAATTGGCCGGATTAATAGGGGCGATTTTCACCACGCCGGCGACGCAAACTTGGTATATGAATATAAATAAACCGGGATTTACGCCACCGAATTGGTTGTTTGCGCCGGTTTGGACAACTTTATTTATTTTGATGGGCGTGGCCTTGTGGTTGATTTGGCGTCAGCCTAAAGAAAGTCCCAATAAAAATTTCGCTTTGTTTTTATTCGCGATGCAGCTGATTTTAAATACTTTTTGGTCAATCATCTTTTTTGGATGGGGACAATTTGGCTTAGCGTTTTTGGAAATTATCGTTTTATGGATTATGGTTTTCGCGACCGCTTTGATTTTTGCCAAGCAATCAAAATGGGCGGGTGTTTTGTTGATTCCTTATATTTTATGGTTAACACTGGCCAGCGCCTTGAATTATCAAGTGTGGATGCTTAATTAAAAATTAAAATAAACTATGCGTTTAAGTACTAAAAATATTAGAGAATATTTAACATTAAAGGGCGTTAATAAAGTTGTGAAAGTTTTGATTTTTTCCGATGTTTTAATGATGGGTAGTTTTGGTTTAATCAGCCCGGTGTTTGCGGTTTATATTACCGACACGATTCCCGGGGCAACAGTGGAAGTGGTTGGTATCGCTTCTACTATTTATTTGTTGACGAAAAGTTTGGGACAATTGTTTGCTGCTGAGATTGTTGATCGTATCAAAGGGGAACGCGATGATTTTTGGAGTATGTTTATTGGTTCGTTGGTGATGTGCGCGGTTTATGCTTTGTATTTGGTGATTGATGCGCCGTGGCAACTGTACGCCGTACAGTTTTTGAATGGTTTGGCAACCGCTTTCACATTTCCTTCTTGGATGGGCATTTTCACTCGTCATGTTGATAAGGATCATGAAGGCAAGGAATGGGGAATGTATTTTACGACCGTGGATTTAGCCACCGCCGCCACCGCCGCCATCGGTGGGGTGATCGCTTATACTATGGGCTTTAAACCGTTATTTATCGCGATTGTGGTGATTGGTATTTTGTCCAGTTTATTATTGTTGACCATAAAAGATGAAATGCGTATGCCCAAAATTAAAAAATTAAAACGGGCTCGCTAAAATATGAGCAGTGCTTTATTTTTAACATTGATTTTGTACTTTTTTGCCCTGGCCTTTATTGGCTGGGTGATTGAGGTTTTATATCGTTCCTACCAAGCGCGCCGTTTGGTCAATCCGGGTTTTTTATTCGGTCCGTTTGTGCCGATTTACGGTGTCGGTGGTTTGTTGATTTTGGCGGTTTCCGCGGCCTTGTCTGATTGGCCGTGGTGGCTTGGACTTTTAGTGATGGTTTTAGTGGTGACAGCTTTGGAGTATGTGACTTCAGTTTTGGTGGAATTGATTTTTCGTGTTAGGTTGTGGGATTATTCTGATGAGCCATTAAATTTAGCCGGGCGAGTCAGTCTAAAATACAGTTTTTATTGGGGCGTTTTGATTTATTTATACTTGACTTTATTGGCTACAGGGTTGTTGCAATTTTTAGCCACGATGTCGCCGTTATGGAAAATATTTTTGGTGGTGGTGCTGTCGTTCTATTTTGTGGTGGACTTTGTTTTATCAGCGCGTGTTTATTTGTATTTCTTTAGTTTGTACAATTTGTTGATTAAGGAATTGGTCAAAGCGCCAACCGAGCTTAGTCAAAATTTATTACTTGGTTTGAAAAAATATGCATATTTTTTCAAGCATTATCCTTATTTGCGTGTAAAATTGAAAAAATTTTTACGTTCCGCGCGCAAAGTCACTTGGAATTTGCCTGATCCTTTGAAAACAATCAAAAATTTATTGGAGGATAAGGATTGAGCTTTTACATTTAAGGAAAATTGTTATACAATTAATTTAATAATCGGTTAATTATTAATAAAAACAATTATGGAAAATGTAAATCAAACTCCGGCCGCCGCTCCGGCCCCGTCCGCGGAAGTAAAGCGTCCTTGGCAGGCTACCTTGTTGGGTATTTTAAACATTATCGGTTTGATTGGTTTGGCGTTGTTAACCATTGCCGCGTTTATCGGTGGTTCAATGTTGACCAGTTTAGTTCCGGTTTGGGGAATGCTTGGCGGTATCGGCATGGCTTTGGGCTTTATTTTTATGGCTGTTTGGATTTTGGTATTCTTTATTACCCGCGGTATTTTTAAAGGGCAAAAATGGGCGATTATCGTGTCCATTGTCTTTACCGCTTTGGGGTTGATTTCCGCTGTGATGAACATTTCTCAAATGTACGTGTCTTTGATCGTTTATGCCGGTATGTTGTATTTGGAAGTGGTTTGTTTGAAAGATCCGTATTTCAATAGATAATTGCTTTTTTCAAACATAGAAACATAAAAAAGAACGTTCTGTTTTTATTGGGAGCGTTCTTTTTTGTTTGGTAATTGTGATTCAAGACAAAAATTTTTTTTTGTGCTATACTCTTGTCATCCTCGTACCTATAAAAACAAAAATAATATGATTAAACACAAACACGGTTTTACTTTGATTGAATTAATTATCACCATGATTATTATCGGTATTTTAGCCGGTATCGCTATGGTGGCGATTCGCGTGAAAACGATGGAAGCGCGTGACGCGCGGCGCTTAGCTGATATTAAAGCGGTGCGTTTGGCTATGGAATTAAGCGCCGCCAGTGGTGAAACTTTATCTTTGCCGGGAAATACTTCAACTTTGCCCAGTATTCGGCAACTTACCGGCAACTCGTATTTGGATTTTAGCACTTTAATTGATCCATTTTTTGATACCGAATCAGTGGATGGCGCCGGGGCTTGTTTACCGGACGCCAGCGCGCCTTGCCAATATTCTTTTGTTGATTATGATACCGGCGCCGCTTTTGCCAGTCCGCCACAAACAATTAATCCGGCGCGTTATCGCGTGAATTTTTATGAGGAAACGGCCGAACAATTGTCTTACGCCACCGAAGCGGTGTTTGTGAGCAGTCAGGGAAGCGTGGCGGGCGGTGAGGAAGAAGAAGGCGGTGGCGGAGAGGAAGAAGAAGAGCCGAGTTTGTGCGTGGAGAGCGGGAATGCGTTGGACGACGCGGCGACAGTGGTTGATGCCAGTGGAATTACCTTTGGGCAATACAATAAAATGAAAGATAAAACCAAGGGAAACGCCAAGGATAACGGTTGGGGGCACAAAAAGGATGGCAATGATGTTTGGGCCGAAGTCAGTTGGTCACAGGGGAAGCTTTTAAATAAATTGCGTTTGTGGTCGCATTTTGCCAATGGCGCCGAAGCGATTAAAGATTTTCAGATTTTAGGCTCAAATAATCGTAGCACTTGGGCGGTTTTATATACCGGTACCCACCCCAATGAAATTTTAAATGAGTTTGTGGATTATACTTTTGCCAATGAAAATTATTATAAATTTTATCGTATTAATGTTTTAAGTAATTGGCCCGGTGACGGTGATGATGAAGTCGGATTGGATGAATTTGAGATGCTGTGCGAAGATTAAAAAATTTGCTATAATGATTTTAGATTTTTGGCAGAAGAAAAATCAAAATTTTTATGTTTAAAAACAAAAAGGCTTTTACCTTAATAGAATTGTTAATTACGATGGTGATTATTGCGATTTTAGCGTTAATTGCTATTGTTGCCATTAACGTAAAATCAATGGAGGCGCGTGACGCCCGACGCTTTGCTAATATGAAAGCGATTGGCTTGGCCATGAGTATGAGTTGCGCTTCGGGGGAAACTTTTTCCATTGCCGGTAACACCTCACTTTTACCAATGATTTGCCAAGTCGGAGAAAGTTCTTATTTGGATTTCAGTAATTTAGTTGATCCGGCTTTGGATAGCGATTGTGCTCTTGATACGGTTGCTTGTTCTTTAAACGATACGGATCTTTGCGAATATTCTTTTGCTAACGTGGATACCGGTTTGGCTTTTGACGTGGCTCCCCAAACCATCAATCCTTGTGATTATCACATTAATTTTTATGAAGAAGTCAATGAGAGAATGTCCTATATTACCGAACAATCATTTTATTTTAGTCAAAACAGCGGTGGCGAGGATGCTTGTGTGGTTTTAGGGAATGCCTTGGATGATGCGACGACCGCGATTCAGGTGAGTGGTATTAGTTTTGGTAATACCGTTAAAATTAAGGATAAAACCAAGGGAAACGCCAAGGATAATGGTTGGGGGCAAGCTCGTGACGGTGGACAGGTTTGGACCGAGTTTGGTTGGCCGCAACCGAAATTATTGAATAAAATGCGCGTTTGGTCACATTTTGCCAATGGAGCTGAGGCGATTAAAGATTTCAGTATTATCGCTTCCAATGATCGCAGTTCTTGGGTGACATTGTATACCGGCCAACATCCCAGTGAGTCTTATAACGATTTTGTGGATTATTTTTTCAATAATGATATCGCCTATAAGTATTATCGGTTGTTGGTTAGCAGCAATTGGCCGGGGGATGGCGGCGACGAAGTGGGGGTCGATGAAATTGAAATGACTTGTCAAAATTAAAATATTTTTAAATCAAAAAATATGGCAAAAAACAAAGAAAAAAAGACGGTGGAAAAAGCGATTAAATCATCTGTTTTTAATGGTGAGCCTGCCGCCAATTTATTTATTAAGTTGGTAATCGTAATTGTCATTAGCAGTTTATTTTTAGTCAGTTTGATTTACATTATTGATCGTTTGTGGAGCAGTGAACCCTATTTACCACCTTTCAATTCATCAATGGCGACGGAAATATTAAAAAACAAAGAAAATCCGGTTGATAAGGGAATCAATACACCGGAAATTATCGCTCCGGAAGATGAACCGGTGATGTGCACCATGGAATATATGCCGGTTTGTGCTTGGAAAAACAACGGAATGTGTACCGGCGCCGAAGATTGTCCGCGTCAAACTTATGGGAACACTTGTGTTGCCAACGCCGCGCACGCCAATATTATCAGTGAAGGAGAATGTCAATAATAATAAAAAATTATGGGAAATAATTTTGAAGAGCATAAACAATTAACAGTCAATCGGGAATTGCAAATGGAAGAATTTAATCGCAAATTGCCGATTTGGAGGGAACAATTCGGTGGTGGTTTTGCCGACGCGATGAATGTTTTATTTACGGAAATTCCCAAGACCGAGCAAGGCCATCATTTGTTTGGCGAAAAAAAAGGTGATGACAAAGGAACAGGTTTTTTTGGTGAATTGGGTACTTTTGATAGCAGTTGGATGTCGGTGGTGGAAAGACTGAAAATTATGCCTTTGGTTCAGGAAGGTAAGTATGATGATGATAATTCGGTTGATCAAAGTAAGGATTATTGGAGTTCGGCAAAACTAAGACTTTTGTCTTTAAATCGTTTGTTTGCCGAATCCATTTTAGTTAAAAATATGAACGCGGTCGTAAGAAAGTATGAAGGTAAAATACCAAGCGGTGGTCACCAGGTGTACATTTTGGATAATCATTTGCAAAATACTGTCATTTTGGGGCAGTCTTTGTTGATTGGAAATTGGGCATATTGGGCTGAACAAAAAAATTTAAAACAAGAAGGTGAAGATTGGAAAGAGGTTTTGTTTAAGAAGTATAACAGTCCTTATATTCTTAAATTGTTAAGTGATTATTTGACGGAAAAAATTTCCGGGATTTCCAATTTTGTAAAGGCAAGAGATATTGCTGAATGGAAAACCGTTTTGGAAGATTCCGCTTATTATTTTCAAGGGTATGACACCGGCAGCACCCAACCTTTCAATGATCTTTATCAGGCGTCTTTATCACTTGGCGGAAACGGTATGCGTTTGAATCCTTTGGCCGCCAAATTTAATGGGAATTATTTGGATGCCTTTATTGAGCATGTTACAAAACAAGGCAAACAAGGAGTGGTCTATGATTCTTATCAGTTGGAATTATTACATGTTTTTGCCAATTTACTGGCCACCCACGATTACAGAGGGTATCCGGTTATAGAAGTGCCGGTTCAAAGCATGATGGAGAAATATAAGATGGAAGAAGTTTTCAATTTTAAAGCTTACCGATAATTTTATGCGTTTTGACATCGCCCCACAATTAAATGATGATTTGGATGTTCCGGAAATCCGCGTATCTCCGGAAGCCCTACCTAAAATACCTAATTTTAAAGCTCACCCGGAACCCACGCCCCTACCGGAAAGCATGGAATACCGCAGTTTGAAGTTGCAAGAATCTAAAGCGCTTGCTGATTATATTAAAACCGCGTCAGGAGAAACGATTGATCGTCGCGAGCAACTTTTACAAGGGATGGTTGATCGCGGTAATCGTCATTTGGAGTCAGCACTTTTGGCCGGACAAATTCGTCAAATCGGTGAATTACCGGGGCCGAAATTGAATACAGATTTTAGAGAATTGATTGGGCAGCGCGATACTGAGGGCCGGTTAACAAATTTGAATATGATTTGCAGTTTTTTGGAAAGTCGTGGTATGTCCAAAGTGATTACGGATTTGCAAGAAGGCGATATGGTGGTTTCATTTTTGGCATCAAATAAAGATAATGTATCCATTAAAAAGTTAAATGATAAAATCGGACCAAGTTTAACCGATGATTTTATTGTGGAGCGCAAAAAGGAACTGCGTAAAGTTTTTGGAGCCGATTTGTTGGAATTGGATCAGGATTTTAAACAGGGAATTTTTAAATTAAAACCGGGCGTTGACTTGGAAGGCTTTAAGCGTACTTTGCCGGACAAATTAGGTGGTATTAATAAAGCTTTGACAGCTTGGTTAGAAGGAAAAGGCGTTATTTTGCCGTCAGGGGAACTTTATGAGTTGAGTAGTGGCATGTTTGAAAATAAAATTATTGATTCATCCTTGGGCGCGGCGGAAAGAAATTTTTTGGCAGTGCAAAATTCCATTCAGGGGGCGCATTTGAATCGGGAGAAGACACAGGAGGCGCGAGCCAATGGACAGATTTATGAAACAACTGAACTGAATAATAAATTGGATCAAATAAAAAATTTGCAAGAACAGTTAAAGAGTGTAAATAGTATTACTGATGCGAAAGGTAATGTTTATAATATTTTTGTTGATGGTCAGTTGAATCGTGATTTAATCAGAAAATTGCGTAAGGATGATTTTTCAGTGTCGGATGATGAAAATGAAAAGACCAGAAATTTGCTTTCCCAGTACATGAAAGCCATCAATTTCATTGATTTTTATCGTCCTTATACTTTGGATGAATTGGCGGATGATAATTCTAAAGTTCAGGAAATTCGGGCCAAGAAAGCTTTGGCTGATAAAATTAGGCAAGTGCAAGAGGGCGGTGCCAATCTTGAATTTACTGTAGAGGAGATGCAACTTTTGGATAAATCAATCAGTATTGATGTCAAGGATAAAGATTTTAATTCGGCGGAAATTTTTCATCAAAAAGCGGCTTCTTTTGATACCTGTACTTATTTATCTTTTGATGTGTTGGATATTGGCGTTGATCAATTGCAAGATTATGAAAATCTTATCAGAAAATGGAATAGTGGAGATAAGGGTAATATTCAAAAGGAAATTTTGGCTGCCGGTGATCGTGTAACCAATAATTTGCGTCAATTCCGCGCGACCGTTAAAGCAATTATGGATGAGGCCGGTTTTAATGAAGCATCATATTTGGTGGGCGGCGATGAGTTTGCAATTGCTTTGCCGGTTGATAAATTGCCGGATGATTTGTTAATAAAAATTAAGCAAGCCTGTAATAAATATAATGGGGTGCGGGTTGTGCAAAGTTTGCGTCAGTCGGCGGAAACCGCCGGTTTGGAGGAAAAACACCGCCAACACCAGGAAACTTTACAATCGGCGGAAAGAGGAATTGATGGCGCTAAAATGGTGGAAAAAGAAATCCAAATGTTTAGACAGTCTTATATTCAAAAGTTACGTCAAATTTATGGGGCGGAATATAATGAAAAAGAGCCTGAAATAATTGCTAATTTGGATCGTTTATTAAGTGAGAGCGGCATTAATAATTATTTTGTGAAACAGGCGCCGGGGCAGGAATTTGATACGGTAATATGGGAAAAATTACCTTTTTCAATGGTGGAAAATGATTACGTGCCGGCCTTGAAAAAATGGAAAAATTATTTGGATGCACGTTTTACTTTAATGAATAAATTATAATTTTATGAGAAAAGTATTGCTAATTGTCTCTTTGGCGTTATTTTTCGGGGCGGTATCCTTTATCGCTTTCTATAATATCGCCAACCATGACGAAAATGTCGAAAATATTCCTAATGTTAACGGAATTGTTCAAGAAAATAAGATCCCGGGTGGCGAACCGGTAATTGAGGAAGAACCGTTTACGGTTGGAGATGAGACGCCGGCAGAGGAATTTGTTCCGGGGAATTCGGAAAATTTACCTGATTCGGCTTTTGAAAATTTGAATATTAAAGTGACACAACGGGAAATTATTGCTGATGAAAATGCTTTGCATGTCAGTGGTGAAGCTCGTACCTTTGATTCAATTGTTAACTTTAAATTATTTGATGGTAATGGCAATTTAATGGTGGAAAGTTCCACTTTGGCCAACACCCACGTTCCCGGTGTTTGGGGTAGATTTTCCGAGGTGATTAATTTTGCCGCCCCCAGCACCGTGCGTGGTACGCTGCAAGTATTCCAATACTCAGCCGTTGATTTGCAAGAAATTGATAAAATTATGGTGCCGGTGTATTTCCAATATAATGATCAAATGGAAGTTAAGGTTTACTTCAACCATAATGCCAAGGCCGGTATGCCTGATGAATGCAGCTATACCCAGGCGACCTCTCGTTATATGACTCGCACCACGGGCGTGGCGCGCGCCGCTTTGACCGCCTTGTTGCAAGGTCCGACTAATGATGAAAAGGATAATGGTTATTTTTCCAATATTCCGGTCGGTACCACTTTGAATAGTATTAGAATTGAGAATGGTACCGCTTATGCCGATTTCAGCGAAGAGTTAAATAATACCGGCGGCAGTTGCGCGGTTGGTGGCATTTACGCTTCCATCAATGATACTTTAAAACAATTTTCCACTGTGCAAAATGTGGTGATTTCGGTCAATGGGCGAACGGAGGATATTTTGCAGCCCTAAGTCATAAATTTTTATTATATAATTAAAAATATAAATAATAAAAATTTTAATATGAAAAATTCAAAATTTTTTATACTGATTGCGTTTTTGATAACAATAGCCTGGCCGGCAATGGGCCGGGCTGTTTCATTTTCGGCAAAATATTTGGAAAACACCCGCGTTCGTACCAGTCCGGAAGTATTAACCGATAACATTATGATGACTTTACCCGCCGGCAGCCTGGTGCAGGTTCTGGGGGAAAGTGGCTTGTGGTATAACGTGGAATTGAAAACCGGACAAACCGGTTGGTCAATGAAGGAGTTTTTAAGTGCGGTTGATAATCAAGCATCAACTGAAATGTCTACACCAACCGCGACCGCCGCACCTACCACGGGCTTATTGGGGCGCGTGACCGGTCGTTTATTGTTGCAAGTGCAACAACAAGGTCAAATTTGGTACGTGGATGTGCCTTCGCAAAAACGCTATTTGGTCACTAAAGAACAAGCTTTGCCTTTGTTTCGCGCTTTGTCTTTGGGGATCAGTAATAATGATTTAAGTAAAATTTTTCAATGCGATGGGCAAGTGAAACCGGCCAATGATTTAAGCAATCGTTTGAGCGGTCGTTTATTGTTGGCAGTGGAGGATTTGGGTCGTGTTTGGTATGTTTATCCGCCTCAAAATTGTCGTTACGAGGTTAGAACCGATAATATAATGGATTTGTTCCGCTCCTTGTCTTTGGGGATCACTGATGGCGATTTAAACGCGATTCCGATGGCCAGCGTGGCGGGCGGAGCTAGTTCCACCGCAATTAGTAGTAGTACTGCCAGCACGAGTTCCAGCTCCAGCTCAACTTCCAGTCTTTCCGGCAATTTAAATAGCAGTCAGCCGGCCAATATCAGTGATATCAATCAACCCTCGAACTTGAATTTGGCTGAGGTGGAAGCTTATTGGTTGCAGGAAGTAAATAAATTGCGGGCAACAGCCGGTTTGCGAACTTTGGTCAGTAACAAATATTTGCGAGCGACCGCGCAAGAATGGGCGGTGTATATGGGCCGAGATTTGGGCTATTGCACCCATGATCGGCCGGATGGTTCCAGTATGCATAAATGGATTGATACCAAAAGTATTCCTTGGACGGTTCGTTATTCGAGTGGTGGTTGGAATACCAATTATTTTACGGAAAATATCGCTTACGGTTATACCAATGGCAGTTTGGAAAGTACCAAAAAGATGTTGGATGGCACTTTAAAATGGATTTTGGATGAAGTCAGCTATAATGGCCCGCATTACCGCACGATTTATCATCCGGATTGGAATTCCGTGGGCACGGGTTTTTACTTTCAAAAAGTCAGTGAGAATAATTACAAGATTTTTATTGCTTGGCATTACGGGAGTGTGGATTTAGGGAAATAATTGTGCTATAATAAAAAAGAACATTTTTTACTATTCATAAAAATAAAAAGTATGACAGAAGGTTTTGTAACTTTAACTCCGCCGGTGGAGCGCGGCCAAGAAAACGTGAGTGCCGGTGAATTGGCTAATTTGGTTAAGAAACATTTAAAGATTGATTTGGGAACTTATTTTGTAAGCGGTGACAAGCAACGTTTTTACTATCATGTAAAAGGTAATAACGAGTTAAAGATTTTATTGGTCAGTGATATTTTGGAGGCGGAAAGCAGTGCAAAAGAAAGTGTTTTCAGTCGAAAGGAAACGGAAGAAAAGGCGGAAGATAAGCCGGTGTTGGGGCCGACAGGCAGAAGTGTTCCGGTGCAAGTCCCTGAACATAAAAAAATTGCTTATCGAGATCAACGACCTAAATATGTTTCTTCAAAACCTGCCAAGAGTCAAGCGGAAATCGCTAAAGAGCAGATTTTGTCTGAAAAGAGAAATTACGCCCAAGATTATTTGCGTCAATTGGCGATTGGTCGTCAAATTCCTTCTGATAAATTCCAAGAACAAGTAAAGCAAGAATTGGAAGCGGGTAGAGAAAAGGTTTTAGCCGCATTTGGTGCGGGACCGGATCAAAAATTGATGGAGACCGATCATTATATGGGGATTAACTTTAAAGATGCGTTGGGCTTGCCGTTTGTTTTGATTTTGGATAAAGTGACTTTAAGTGGTGAAGCTGAAATTGAAAAACACGCTCAATATTTATCTCGAAAACAAAGAGCCAATTTGGCGGAAGGAAGAAGTGTGACCATTTATCGGGTTGACAGCAATGCTTTATTAATGGCTCCTTATTTAAGAAACGCCATGAACGGTCATAAGTTTCTTAAATAAGGAACCATTATCAAAGCATTGCTGTCAACCCGATAAATGGTC
>ERZ795059.2076-NODE-2076-length-21293-cov-8.016292_pt1 | contig 21293 bp, 11 predicted proteins | sample MGYA00375143_ERZ795059 | MGnify/ENA primary metagenome ERZ795059 (study PRJEB30188, sample SAMN05720168) | activated sludge metagenome | isolation source: Anaerobic digester | place: USA | collected 2015-01-07 ... | reverse complement strand
TAGATTATCAGAATAATCACAAATAATAAATTTTCTATAAAGTTCCAAATTAAAAATATCATAAATCCTTACTGTTCCATCAAGTTTTGCTACACCAAGATACATTCCATCTGGTGAAAATTTGATTTCTCTTATTTCTCCTTCTGTTCCAGAAGGACCATCAAATTCTTTAATTATTTCCTTTTTTTCAAGGTCTATTATTACTAATTTATCATACATCCTATCTTCTTCATAATCAGGGTGGTCAGGGTATGGATTTACTCTTTTTAGTTTTCCAGTTCCAATTGCCAAATATTTATTATCAGGTGATATCGCTAAAGAATGAGAAGTGCCATAACTGCTTGATATAGAATCAATAACTTCACCCTTTTCTACGTCATAAATTGATATATTGTTGATACTGGAGCTATTATTCTGGACGTAGATATATTTATCATCTTTTGTTATTGCAATTGCTTTTCCAAGAAAACCAAATTTTTCATTTACAATTGAATCTTTCAGATAATCGTAAATATACATTCCTCCAAAATAATCTTCAATTGAAATTGCTACCCAACTTTTAGTATTAAAGTGAACAAAGCCGCTAAAACTATACACCCAAGGTTTGCATTTGTAACTTTTTAAAGTTTTTCCTGTTGCAGTTTCTAGAATAAAAAGAGTGTCTGTAGTGCCTGCTCCGGCGAGTGCAATTATAGAATCTCCAGTTAAAGAAAATGAACTTCCTTTAATTTCACAAGGGAACAAGCTTTTCGTCCAGACAGTGTCGCTTTCGGTTGTGGTGGCGCTAGCATTTTGCAAAACCAGCAGCAAAAAAGCCGCTGCTATTAAAAACATTTTTTGTAACATAACAAATCTCCTTAAAGATGTAAAATTAGTTTATTTCAGGGAGCTTTTCCCTAATTCAAGGGTTTTCAAATACAAAAGAACAATACAATTCAGAACTGAAGAAATAACAATCTTCATCACTTTTATTTTGCTATTTCAATTGCAATGCTATTTTTCTGTATGGCTTTTCTATGCCCATTATTTTTATATGTTTATTCTAATACTTTAGAGGCATTGCAAACCTAATTATTTTTTAAGATAAAAGCAAATTTAATTTTTTTCTTTAGATGGTATCCACAAGGAAAGTAGAGTCAATCTTTTCTTTCTTTGTTTCTATAGATATGAATAGCAATTTGATAGCAAACATTACTCTTGTTAATTTTGTAAAGTTTTTCGAACAACTCAAAAATAAATGCTTATGAAATTTTTCGTTGCTCTCAGGTTTACAACTTTTAGAAATTCCCTAATTCTTACTTATTCTTATATCCAATTCTCAATAAATTGAAAAATAGAAGGATGTAGAGTAAAAATCCCTGAATCCAAATAACGATATTGTTGAAATAAGGAGTTTCAATTTTATAACCGAATAAAGTTTTATTAGCAGCATAAAAATGTGCTTTACCATTATTAGAATCAGGTTCCTTGAAAATTGGAGCATAGAAGCGAACCAAATTTGTTGGCGTTTCCCTGTAAAATTCGGTGCTATTTGATTTCCTTGCCAAATCTGCAAGGGCATCATTAGAGAAATCCTCCTTTAATTTTTCATATTGAGAATTTCCCATTTGAAATTTTTTATAGTTAATAACTGAATCTAATTTCTTTTCAGCATTATATTTCCAGAATTTGAACTGCTCTCTCAAAAATGAGAGTGAATTTGAAATACTTTGTAATTCATACGATATTTCACCTTGTTTTAAAGCAGGATATCTTTTATAAATCCTATTTAACTCATTTTTGATGATTACTTTATCTGGCTCAGAAAGAGGAGCATTTTTATTTATTTGGTCATTAACCCGCCTTTCGAGTTCATAAATCAAAATATTGCAATAATAAGAGTAATTATAATAATCCTTTTCAAAATTAAATAAGTCCTTTTGGTAATCATTATAGCGGTACTGTCCTACTGCAATAGCTTCGTAAGCCCAGCGGGAAGTAGCAAGGTCTCCTATGAAAGGAACGTTGTTGTTTGTTTTTATGTCAATAGCTAAATCGTCAAATTCAATAATCAAACCACCCAGAAGAATTTGCGGAATAAGTATAACTGGTATTAATATGTAAATCGCCGTAGCTGTATTCAAGGCATTTGAAAGATTAAGCCCAATCAGGTTTGCAATGCAGGAGGTCGCAAACAGTACACTCCAGTATAGAAAAAACTGATGTTCTATCTGAAGAATCGAATTTGCAATTAACACAAAAACCATACTTTGAAGAGCAGAAATTATAAAAAGAAACAGAATTTTGCTGTTTAAATAGCTTCCCCAGCTTAAATTAAGAAAACGCTCACGTTTAAGAACAGTTCTATCTTTAATAATTTCTTCTGCACTCGCCATCATTCCACTGAACAAACTAACAATTACACTCATAAAAATGAAAATCGGCAGATGGATATTGTTATTAAAAGTATATCCGCTTCCGGTTGTATAGTAAGTAAAATATGAAACTAAGAGTGCAAGGATTGGGGTTTGCAGTAGTGTTACTAAAATGTATGGTTTATTAGAAAGTTTTACCTTAACATTTCTTACGAAGAAAATTAAGAATTGCTTTATTTTCGATGGCTTTTTGGATAATTTGAAAGTGTCTTTTTTCTTCTCAAAAGAAACAGAGCGTTCCAAAGTGTTGCTTTCCAAAAATATGTTGTGCCAGTCTTCAGCAGAATTTTTTCGAGTTGAACTAAATTCACCGGTGCTATCAATAATTTTGTCTTCAATTATTCTGAAAATGATTTCTGGATTTAATGCTCCACATTCACTACATTCCCTTTCTTCTGGGTGATTCATAAAAGCGTTTGCTTTGAAATGAGTTATTGCGTCAAGCGGAGCTCCTTTGAAAATGATATAACCACCTTTGTCTAATATCCAAAGCGAATCGAACATACGGAAAATTTGAGAAGACGGCTGGTGTATGTTGATAATAATCAATTTTCCTATATTTGCCTGCTCGCGAAGAAGTTGAACTACTTTTTCAGAATCTGAAGAGGAAAGTCCTGAAGTTGGCTCATCAACAAGCAAAATTGCTGGCTCTCTTATTAACTCAAGAGCAATGTTTAATCTTTTTCTCTGCCCTCCACTAATAGATTTGTTTAAATAGCTGCCAACTTTCAAATCCTTGATTGCATCAAGTTCAAGTTGCCATAAAATCTTATTTACTCTTTCGTTAATTTCATTATCGCTAAGACCTGAAAAACTTAGTTTAGCACTGTAATAAAGGTTTTGAAAAACAGTTAAATCTTCGAGCAACATATCTTCCTGAGGAACGTATCCGATTAAACCTTCTACTGCTTTGTGGTCGCTATGAAGATTAAATCCGTTAATGCAGAGATTTCCTTTTGAAGGTTTTAGTGTTCCGTTTAAAATATTTAAAAGAGTAGTTTTCCCAGTTCCACTTCCTCCCATTATTGCTATCATTGAACCGGATTCTTCCCGGAAAGAAAATGAATGAAGTCCAAAAGCACCATTCGGAAATTTATATTCAATAACATCTGATTCAAATACAATCTGTTTTTCAATTACAGAATGAGTTAATTTCCTTATGATTTCAGAATAATTGACAGGAACAATATTGTTTCCAGAAATAGAGTCGCCATTTTCAAGAGTTTGAAAGGAATAAGATTTGAGAGGGCGGGATTCGATAAAGAGTTCTTCATCACCAACCAGGCGAATAATTGTTATATTGAAATTTGGATTATGATAAACAATTAAGTTCTCTTTAAGATTTCTTTGAATAAAATTTTGAAAAGCGTTAGGATTATCATTAGCAATTAAAATGAAATATGGATTTTTAAAATTAATATTGTATTTATTACTATTTCCATAATTTATAAATTCTGTAAGCTCTTCTTTTAAATCTGGTTCGATATTAAAGAGTATTGATGTGGAATCAATTAAAGAAATTATATTATTGTTTTGAGAATTAGAAAGAAGTTCTAACAAACGGAGGTAAAGAAGGATAATTTCCTTTTGAGTAATTTTTGATTTTAAATTTTCGATTACATTGCCTGCAGTTTCTAACCACTTTTCTTTTTCAATTTTGAAAGTAATATAAAAATCAACTAAATCATCATACATAATTAAAAATTCTTTTGCTGATTTTTTCCCGATATTATTCAATAGAAAACTATTTACCTTTTTCCTTGAATTTTCCGGGTTTTCAGTATAAATTGAAAATAATGCAAATAAATTGATTAGCCCGCTTGTTATAAATTCGTTCATATATTTAGTTAATAGTTAAATTTCATTTTTTGTTATATTAGAAGGAGTTCTAATACCAAGTTGCTTTTAATGATAAAATGTATTTATTTGTCATTCTGAACGAAGTGAAGAATCTCAAACTCTGTGGTAGCAATGACTTGTGAGATTCTCCTCAAACATTCCTAAAGACAAGTTGAATTCATTATCTCTTAAGTCAAGGATTAATTGATAAATTTTCTTTAAAAATCTCTTTAAATTGATTAATAGTTATTATTCTTGTTTTATTTATTTGTTTAATTTCTAACAGATCTAAATCTCCAGTTAATAACTCACCTTACGCAATTCCATTTTAAGATTTTAAACAAGTTAAGTTGATGCAGTATATTCTTTTTAACACAAGTACTATTCCCCTCTTGAGAGGGGCAGGGGTGTGTTCTTGGTTGTTTATAACCGGTCAATTCTGTTTTATAGTATGATAGTTATAATTAGTGTAGTTCTTATAATAATAGATTCGTTTTAATCACATAAGACACATAAATCATTGTTTAAAGAATTACATCTTGTTCCCAGATTCATTATTTTAAAAAGGAAAAAGAACACACCCCTGCCCCTCTCAAGAGGGGAATGCGTAAAGTGAGTTACTATTTTTTTAATTGGTTCATTATCTAAAAGCATATTCTTTGAAATTTCTTTCTTTTCTTCAATTCTGCCTTCTTCTTTTGAAGTATCCAATAAATTTTTTAAATCTCTGTAGTGCTTTAAACTGTATTCGTAATGCATATATTCTTCCTTAGTAAATTTTGCAATCTCAGTATTTGGATTGATATATTTTTCGCGAAATTCTGTCATTTTTGCACCTCATTAAATTTTATGCCAATATTTATCTATCCGATAAACATAACTAATTCTTTGCTTTTAATTCACTGATTTCTTCAACTGAAAGACCAGTGATTTTCATAATTACTTCAACAGGTATTTTTTCATTAAGAGCATTCTTTGCTATTTCAATTTGTTTATTTTTTTCTCCTTCAATTATACCTTCAATTTTTCCTTCATCTTTTGAGGTGTCTAATGAATTTTTTAAATCTCTGTAGTGCTTTAAACTGTCTTCGTAATGCATATATTCTTCCTTAGTAAATTTTGCAATTTCTGCTGCTGCAAATAACTGCATAAATATACTTTCACGCAACTTTTCCGGAACCCTATCTAATTTATGGAGATTCTTCAGAACATAGAGCCACTTCTCAAATCTGGTTTGCAATTCCTCAATTTCTTTATTGAATTTTGGCATTTCCAAATAAATGAAAGTTAATTTTTCGTAAAATACCTTTTTTGTTTCAATATCAGTTAGTTTTACATCATATCGGAACTTTTGTTTATTTCCTTTTTCTTCTTCAAAAATAAAATCAAGAATCGAAATCATATAAACTTTTTTAAGTTCAAAATTCCACTCGCTACCTCTTTCAGCTTGTTCTCTAACTGGAAAAGTTGAGTAATAAATAGTTCTGTCTTTGAAAAACTTCTGCTTGGTCTTTTGAAGTTCAACGATGAATCTTTCGCCGTTTTCGCTGGTGCAGTATAAATCGAAAACTGCTCTTCTGTCAACTTCTCCGGTTCCAAGGTTTTCATTTTTCAAGTAAGTCAGTTCAGTGATTTGCCCTTGCTCTTCTTTTAAAAGCTCATTTAAAAAATCCATAAGAAGTGGTTTATTGGGTTCTTCACCAAACAACCTTTTGAAACCGTAATCTGTAAAAGGATTGATATATTTTTCTTTGAATTCTATCATTTTTGCACCTCATTAAATTCTTTGCAAATATACAAAATTCAAATTAGCACTACAAATATTTCATACAAAAAAATTTATTGTAATTAAAGAAATATTAAGCATATTTGTATTTTTAATCATAAATAATAGTTGAAATAAATTATGATTACACCTAATTATGCTTTTGAAGAAGAACTTTTTCATAAATACTTAAGAGATGCCGACTCGGTAAGCCCGGAGTGGCAGAATTATTTCAAAAATAAAAGCAAACTAACAGACGTTCCAAAATCTGGGAAAAAAAGCGATTCTAAAATTGAGCCGAAATTAACTTTATCAGAAACAGATGATTTGCAGCAGCTAAACTCAATGCAAACCCGTATTTCGAGCAATATGGAAGAAAGCTTGGAAATTCCGACTGCTACTTCATTTCGCGAAATGCCAGTTAAAGCTCTTGACGAAAACAGGCGAATAATCAATAAATATTTGCTAAAGCTAAAACGTCCACGCATTTCTTTCACCCACATGCTTGCCTGGGCAATAGTTAAAGCACTAATTAAATATCCTTCTTTAAATGCTGCTTATGTTAAGTTGGACGGGAAACCGCACAGAATCCAGCATAAATCTATAAATATCGGGCTTGCTGTGGACATTACCCGCAATGATGGCAGCCGTATGCTACTTGTTCCCAACGTTAAAAATGCTCAAAATTTGAATTTTTCCGAATTTATTGATGAATACGATAAATTAATAATTAAAGCAAGGAAAAACAGCATTGGTCCCGATGATATGTTTGGCACAACGGTAACACTCACAAATCCCGGAATGATTGGAACTACCTGCTCTTCTCCTCGTCTAATGAAAGGGCAGGGCTTGATAATTGCTACTGGCTCTATTGATTATCCAGTTGAATTTCAGGCAGTCAGACCGGACGTACTTACTTCTCTTGCTGTTTCTAAAGTAGTTACTATCACAAGCACTTATGACCACAGGATTATTCAAGGGGCAGAATCAGCTGAATTCCTTGCATATTTGAGCAAACTTCTTCTTGGTGTCGATTTATTTTACGACCAAATTTTTGCTATACTACGAATTCCATTTGAGCCGATACGTTGGGTAAGTGATATTACTACTTCTAGAAATAAGTTTTATGACGAGCAGGCAGCTATAGAAAAGGGTGCTCATGTTATGTTAATGATTAATGCATACAGGGTTCGTGGCCATCTTCTCGCAAATATAAATCCTTTGGGTTTTGAATCATACTACTATCCAGAACTCGACCCTGCTTATTACGGATTAACAATTTGGGATTTAGACAGATATTTTCATGCAGATGATTCTTGGAACAGCAACGATTTGCCTCTTCGCGATATAATTGAATTGCTTAGAGAAACATATTGCAGTTCTACCGGTTATGAGTTTATGCACATACAAAATCCGGAAAAGAAAGAATGGATAAAAACCAAATTAGAACTCTCACAAAATTCTCAAAAATATTCAAACGAAGAGAAAATTTCATTTTTAAAGAAATTGATTGATGCTGAAGAATTTGAAAATTTCCTGCATACAAAGTTTATTGGCTCTAAACGCTTTTCTCTCGAAGGCAGCGAATCTGTTGTAGTTATGCTTGATAAGCTGTTCCATCTTTCTGCTGATAGTAAGCATATTGCAATAGCACTTGGAATGTCTCATCGGGGACGATTAAACGTCCTTGCGAATAATATCGGTAAGGATTTGCAAAAAATGTTTGCTGAATTCGATGGCGAAATTGACCCTGTTAATTACTTCGGCTCCGGAGATGTTAAATATCATTTGGGAGCTAAAGCTACTTTCACTTCTGCAAAAAACAATAGTATTCAAATAGTATTATCTGCAAATCCAAGTCATCTTGAACTCGTAAATCCGATTGTAGAAGGAGTTGCTCGGGCAATAGATAATCAAAATCTGGATTCTACTTATACGAAATGCTTGCCTATCCTTGTTCACGGAGATGCTGCCTTCGCCGGTCAAGGAATAGTTGCTGAAACACTCAATCTTTCTGCACTTGAAGGATACCGCACTGGAGGAACAATCCACATTGTAATTAATAACCAAATTGGTTTTACTACTACAGCAAAAGATGCACGCTCAACTGTTTATTCAACTGATATTGCCAAGATGATTCAGGTGCCAATCCTTCACGTAAATGGGCATGACATCGAATCGGTTGTTAATGCTGCAATTTTTGCCTTTGAATACAGAAATCAATTTCATAATGACGTAATTATTGATGTGCTGTGCTACAGGAAATATGGACATAACGAAGCAGATGAGCCATCTTATACACAGCCATTGCTGTATAAGAAAATCAAAAGTATTCCACCCGTTTCTCTTATCTATAATGATGAACTATTTAAAGAAAAAATAATTGTTGAAGATTTTTCAAAAAATTATGTTCATTCTGTTCAGGAAAAATTGACTGAAATTTTTAGTAAAAGAAAACCTAAAGGAATTGATTTTTCAGTTTTAGCAAATAAAAATTTAGATTTTGACTTCAATGTAAAAACGTCTGTTGATGTAGCAGTATTAAGAGAAATTGGGGAAAAAATTGTTCAAATACCTGAATATATAAATGTTCATCAAAAAGTGAAGCAGCTATATTCACGAAGGGCAACTATGCTCGAATCCCCTGTTCCAGCAATTGATTGGGGAATGGGCGAGCTATTGGCTTATGGTTCGATTTTACTTGAACGACCTGAAATACGCTTTTCTGGTGAAGATTCCCGTAGAGGTACTTTCAGTCACCGCCATTCTGCAATTGTTGATGTCAAGAGCGAAGATATATATATTCCTTTAAATCATATTGCAGAAAAGCAAGGTGTGCTGCGAATTTTCGACAGCCCACTTTCTGAACTTGCTGTTCTTGGATTTGAATATGGTTACAGCACTATTTCTCAAGATGGCTTAACGATTTGGGAAGCCCAGTTCGGTGATTTTGCAAATATGGCGCAACCGATTATTGACCAATACATCGTTTGTGGCGAAGTGAAATGGGGGCAAACATCAAATCTTGTACTTTTACTTCCTCATAGCTACGAGGGACAAGGGGCTGAACATTCAAGTGCAAGATTAGAACGCTATCTCCAGCTCTGTGCAGACAATAACATTATTGTTGCAAATCTAACTACTCCAGCCCAATTTTTCCATATTTTACGCAGACAAATTTTGCTTGAAAAGAAAAAACCACTTATAGTTATGTCGCCTAAAAGTATTCTAAGGCATCAATTGGCTGTTTCTTCAGTTAGCGATTTCACTCAAAAGGATTTTCAGGCGATTTTAGATGATGAGCATATAAATGATTTAAGTAAAGTTACAAAAATGCTTTTCTGCTCTGGGAAAATTTACTATGATTTGCTTCAGCCGAGAGGAAATGCGGAAAACATTGCAATAATAAGAATAGAGCAACTGTATCCTTTTGATGAAAAAGGTTTTCAACATATTATTAGAAAATACTCAAACGTAAAAAAGTATGTCTGGGTGCAGGAAGAACCGCAAAATCAAGGTGCATGGAATTTTATTAATCCGATTTTAAGCGATTTGCTAAATACAAAAATTTCATATATTGGCAGAAAGCAAAGCCCATCAACGGCAACCGGCTCTTATAAAGTCCACAATCATGAACAGGAGCAGATTATTAAAGATGCGATAGGAAATTAAGCCCTATTACTTACAATTACACGTAATATCAGATATCCTTACCTCACAACGAAAATAAAGGAGTGTCCGGAGTTATGAATAAAAAAAACACAGAACTCCCAAATTTATTTGGGAGTTCTTCAAATAATTAGAGTATCGCCATAATAAAGTATGGCGATAAAAAGCGAAATTAGTCTTAACGAAGCAATTCTCCTAACTCCTTTATTTTCGATATGGGGTCAGGATTTCTGATATTAAACTCTTATAATAATAATTATTCATCATTATTACAATATCCCTCTTTCAAATTTTTCAATCATTTCCCCAGCAATACTGATTGTTGGTGGATGATTTGGGAGATTGCCACGAGAAAACCATTTAGCTTCTGTGATTTCTATATTATCAGTGTATATAGGTTGAGCGTCATCGGCTTCTGCAATAAATCCTATCATAAGCGAACATGAAAAAGGCCATGGCTGACTTTTATAGTAACGAATATTCTTTACATCTATACCGACTTCTTCCTTTACTTCACGTATAACGGTTTCTTCAAGCGATTCTCCAATATCAACATAACCAGCTACAAGTGAATATCTGTTCCCATCAAAATTTGCATTGTGAGCAAGTAGAATTTTATCATTGCATAAAATAGCAACAATGACTGCGGGTGATATTTTAGGATAAATGATATTATTGCATTTAGGACAATAAATTGCCCTTTCTTCTTCTTTTTCAGTAGTTTTCCCGCAACATTTTCCGCAAAATCTGTTTTGCTCATACCATTTCATAAGTTGAAAAGCTACGATGCTTCCCCATGCAAATTCCTGCGGCTTTAAAGTGCGAAATGAATTGAATTCTCTATAAATATATGCTCCATCATTAGTTTCAGGTTTTTCCCAAATAAGAAAGCAATTTACATGATTTACTGAAAAAAGGAAAGTATGCTGAATTGAATTTAAATTGCTCTTAAAATCTTTCATTTGTAGGAATTCAAATCCATGAGCTACATTTTTCATAAGCAATGAATCATTTTCAAAATAAATTATATAGTCTTCATCAGCTATATTTTTGATATTACTAAACTTATTATTGAATTGGTTCGGAGATATTTCGTTTATCATTTTAATTGTAAAAAAATCAATTACTAAATTATATTCAATTAACAGAGGAATAAAATTTAAATTTTCAAAAATCAAACCTCTTTTTTAATTTACAAATTTAAGAAAAATACGAGTATCTTTTCAAAATCAAGCATTGGTGTTATTTACTACAGGAAGTTCTTTGATGCTTTTTCAATAACTCAAAATCTTTATTAATTTTTCGATGTTTTTCGTCATTAATAATGTCTAATTCATAATAATTTGTTATTTTTACAATTATGTAAAATGCGTAATTGATTTGATTTTTAATAGATTTTAATTATCTAAACATAATAGAATAAGATGAACTATTGGACTGAACTAAGTATTGAATTTGCTAACCAGCGAAATTATTTAGATGAATTATTTAAGGTATATCCAACAATTCCAGAAGGTATAAGAGAAATAAACAATACTATTTGGAAACAAGTTGAAACTTATTTCAATGAACAGAATAATGTTGAGCTAATAAAAAGTTTATTATCATTAAATCTTTTTCCAATAAAGGATTCATACATTGCATATTTAAAAAGAGATAAGTCTTCTATTGAAAGGAATCCGGAAACAATTAATAGAATTTGTGGAAGACTTTATGAAATGGGTATAGATAATATATTTTTAAAATGTAGCGAACCTAAAGAAACAAACAGACAAATCGGTCCACTTTTTAAAAGATGGATAAATAAGAATTCGTTTGGAGTTCCTATTGTGTCAAAAATTGAGTTCTTAAATTCTACATCTAATTGTATTCTTGATGGTTCAGATTCTGAATTAATGGGATTCGCAAATGAAATCTTAGGTTATAAAAGAGATAAAGGGCTTGATTTTGTAGCTAAATTTAATAATAAATATGTTATTGGAGAGGCAAAATTTTTAACTGACTTTGGTGGTCATCAAAATGCTCAGTTTAATGATGCTATTGACACTTTGAAAGAAAAGAAAGTTGATGCTATAATAATTGCAATTCTTGACGGAGTTCTTTATATTCCAACAAATAATAAAATGTATAAATTTCTTAAAGAAAACAAACAACAATATAACATTTTAAGTACACTAGTGCTAAGAGATTTTTTATTTCAAATATAGCAAAATGACAAAAAACCTTCTTATAAAATCAGAAAATTTAATTGCTTTAAATAGACTTTTAAATGATTACAACTTAACTGGAAAAATAGATTTAATATATATTGACCCTCCTTTTGCTACTAACAATACTTTCCGAATTGACGAAACTCGTGCAAATACTATTAGTTCAAATAGTAATGGAGCAATTGCTTATACTGATAAATTGCAAGGTGCTGAATATTTAGAATTCTTAAAAAAACGATTGGTTTTGATAAGAGAACTAATGTCAAACTCTGCTTCAATTTATTTACACATTGACTATAAAATTGGTCATTACGTAAAAGTGCTAATGGATGATATTTTTGGTATAAAAAATTTTAGAGCAGATATAACAAGAATAAAGTGTAATCCAAAGAATTTTTCAAGAAAAAGCTATGGTAATATTAAAGATATGCTACTTTTTTATACAAAATCAGGTGATTATATTTGGAATGATGTTTCTGCTTCATATACTAAACAAGATATAAATCATTTATTTAAAAAAGAAGAAAGTAACGGAAGAAAATACACAACTATACCACTTCACGCACCGGGAGAAACGAAAAATGGAACAACAAATTCAATGTGGAATGGAGTATTACCTCCAAAAGGAAGACATTGGAGAAGTTCACCCAAAGAATTAGATATACTTGATAAAAAAGGGTTAATTGAATGGTCAGCTAATAATGTACCCAGAAAAAAGATATATGCTGATGAATTTATTTTAAAAGGTAAAAAGATGCAGGATATATGGGAATTTAAAGACCCACAACACCCTCTTTACCCTACTGAAAAAAATTCTCTAATGCTTGAATATATAATTAAAAATTCATCAAATTTGAGTAGCATTGTATTGGACTGCTTTTGTGGCTCCGGCTCAACTTTAGCCACAGCTCAAAAATTAGGACGAAAATGGATTGGCATTGATGAATCTGCTAAAGCTATTGAGATAGCAAAAAAAAGATTATTTGCTTTAAGTAATTCTTTATTTAATTTAAATGAATTTATTTTAATTTAATGTTTATAATAAAGGTCCAATAATGCTATAATTTACTTTCTCTAGAAATTTAATCAATGATTTCATTTTCAATAACTAAAAATCTTTATTAATTTTTCTTTTTACTTTTCGTCTTTAATAATGTCTAATTCGTAATAATTTGTTATTTTTACTATAATAATTTTGTATAATTTTATTTGAGTAATTATGAAAAAAATTAATATAAAGATTTGGCTCGTTTATGCAATTTTTAGCATAATTGGAATTACTTCAATGCAAAGTTGCGGCGAAGATGGACTTAGTCCTTCGAATATCAATTTATTTAGCACCAGCGATGAAGTAGCTCTCGGGAGACAGTTGGATTCTCAAATTGTTACGAACAAAATTGAGTACCCGATTTATAACAATGCTGCTGCAGAAACTTACATTCAAGGTATTGTAAATGAAATATTACAATCAGGTGAAATAAAATATAAGAGTACTTTTCCTTATAAAATTAGAATAGTAAAGGACGATTCAATTGTTAATGCTTTTGCAATTCCGGGTGGCTATATTTACGTTTATACCGGTTTGCTCAAATTCGTTGATAATGAAGCAACTCTTTCAGCGGTTTTAGCTCACGAAATTGCTCACTGCGAAAGACGGCACGCCACAAAACGTATGACAAAAGCGTATGGACTTGAATTCTTAATGTCTATTATTTTAGGTAAAAGTTCAAGTCAATTAGAACAAATTGCCGGTAACCTCTTTACCAATCTTTATCTTTTGAAAAACAGCAGGGACGACGAATACGAAGCCGATGATTACGGCTTTAGGTATTTGAAAACGTCTATTTGGTATCCCGGCGGATTAGTCTATTTCTTCAATAAAATTGGAGCAAATTCAGATGCAAGTTTCCTTGAAGTGCTTGTTTCCACTCACCCAATGTCTCAAGACAGAATTGATAAAGTTAATAAATATGTTTCAGAATCGGGTGCAACAGCTTCCGAAAGCAATGTCTTTACAGCAAGGTATTTGCAGTTTAAGCAAACATTACCTTAATAATTGTTAATTATTAATTATTAATGATTTGGTTTAGTGATTAATTTTAGGTGAGTGCTGATATAGAATTTTTTTGTTCAGTAATGTAAGCATAAAATAAGAACTATATTAATCGGGAGATGAAATAATTTAAACTTTCGCAAAGTAAAAAATCTTTACGAAAGTGAGGAGATTTAAAGTCATGCTATCAACTTGTTGATAGTATGACTGAGTAAAGATGTCATTGGTTAAGAAGTGAAGATTTCAGAGAATAGCTGTTTAAACAAAATTTCCTGGATCCCTCGCTTCGCTTCAGAATGACAGTCTATTCATGTTATCTCCATTAATATAAAGTATTTGCTTTATTTAGAAAAGTTGAAAATTGATTTTGATATAAATATTAAATATATGACAATTTTTATTGATGAAAATATTCCTTATCTGCCGCAGGCATTGAAAAGCATTGCCGATGTTACTATTTTTAATTTTAAAGAATTAACTAATGAATGGCTGATTAAAAGCAAATGTCAATTTTTATTTACACGTTCTACAATTAAGGTAAATTCAGATTTGCTTGATGGGACTGAAGTTAAATTCGTCGGAACTTCTACAATCGGAACAGACCATATAGATTTAGAATATTTAAAGAAAAGGAAAATTCATTTCTGCTCTGCACCCGGCTCAAATGCTAATTCAGTTGCTGAATATGTGATTTTTGCTATTTTGCATTGGCTCATTAATAATAATTATAGTCCAAAAGATAAAACTATTGGAATAGTGGGATTCGGAAATATTGGGAAATTAGTCCAAAAACATGTTAGAGAAATATTTCCAGAAATGAAAATACTTTTAAACGACCCGCCATTAAAAGAAAATAACTTCAATTTCCCTAAAAATGCAGAATATTGTGAATTAGATGAACTCATTGAAAAAAGCGACATAGTTACAAACCACGTTCCTAAAGAAAAAAACGGTAAGAATCCAACAATCAATCTTTTTAATGAAAATAATTTAAAATTGCTTAAAAATAAAAGTTTGTTTATTCATTCTTCACGTGGTAGTATAGTTGATGAAAATGCGATTTTGAATGAAAAGAATAAAAAAGAAATAATGCTAATTACTGACGTATGGGCAAACGAACCTTATGTGAACCGGGAACTTTTAAGTCAATCAGAAATTGCTACTCCTCACGTTGCCGGGCATTCCTGGAACGGAAAAATCCGCGGCTCAATTATGATGCTTAAACAATTTGAAGAATTTTCCGGAATAAAAGTTGATTTATCTGAAATGAAAGAGTATATTCGCAATTCTGAAAAAGAATTTGAAGTTATTTTAGATGAATTTGATACAAATGGAGATGACAACAATGATAGTGTCATCCTTAACAATGCTTATCAGTCATACTATCAGCAAGCTGATAGCATGACAAGAGATAAGTCATGCTATCAACTTGTTGATAGTATGACTGAAAAAAGATGTCATTCTGAACGAAGTGATGAATCTCAAGATTCATCAATAAAAGAAACTATGAGATTCTTTGCAGCGCTTCAGAATGACAAGGAAAGCAATTTAAACCTTCAGAATGACAAGATAAGTATTTTAAATTCAAATGAGATCAACAAACAAATTTATGAACATCTAAAAAATACCCGGCAAATTTTTTTAGACAACGATGAGTTAAAATCGGCGATTGATTTATCTGAAGAAGAACGAGCAACGAGATTTAATTCAATGAGACGAGATTATCCAAAAAGATTTGAAACGTTAGACTATCAATGCTAAAAATATTCAGAAATATTATACTTGGTCTCCTCATATTTTTTGTATTTATTACAATTACAATTTTTATTCTATTTCAGATTCATTCTTTCCGCAGTTGGGTTGCAGAAATAGCTCTTGAATCTGTAAATAATGGTTTGAATGGTAAAATTGAAATAGATGATTTCCATTTAAATCCTTTTGCTGGTATTGAAATAGAAAATTTTCGCTTGCTTCTTGAAAATGATACACTTGCCCGCGTTGAAAAACTTACAGTTGATTTTGATATTTTTGATTTAATTCGTGGCAATTTGAATTTTAAATATATTGGTTTAGACAATCCAAATATTAAATTAGTCCGTTCAACCACTGACAGCACTTGGAATTATGAACACATTGCCAAACCTTCAAAGCCGAAAATAGAAGAAAAGAAAATTCCGAGCAAAGAGCCATCAAAATTTGCATTGAATATTAAATATTTTGAAATAAAAGGGCTTAAACTTATATACTCTGATAGTATCTTAATGCAGTCAAGCAAAAATATTTTGACAAACGCGAATATACAAAATCTGAATTTAGCTGTTTCTGCTTATATTGATTTAGGGAAAAGCACCGCTGCTCTAAATTTAGTGAATTTAAAACTGGAAGAAAAGAATTTTGATTTTAATTTAGAAAAAATAAAACTACTTGCTTTTATTAAAGATAATGGTGTTGAGTTTGATGAATTGGAAATAAAAACTAACGATGTAGATTTAAGTATAAATTCTAAAATAGAAAATTTTCCTCTTTTTAATGCTGATAGCAATTTATTGAACAATGCAATTATAAGTAACCTTAATCTACAGGTAAAATCTGCTCATTTTTTAAAATTTAAAAATAAATTCAATTTTGATTTTCTACCTAACTTCAATAAATTAGATTTACTTGTTAAAGCAAGCGGCACTTTAAATGACATTCGTGTAAATGAATTAAACCTTGATAATGGACCTACTAGAATTAATTTAGAAGGAAGGTTAAAAAACTTACTTGATTTTGAAAATTTTGTATATTCAGGTAAACTAAGCGAAAGCACTGTTAATTTAAATGACCTGTATCCCTTTCCTATTCCAGACAAAGTTGATGTTTTAGAAAATATTGAAACAGTAAATATAAAAAGCGCAGATGTTGTTGGTGGTTTAATGAATATTGATGCAGATTTAAATATTTCGACAAAAGTAGGTAATATAAATGGTGAAGTAGGATTGACTTTTGCTCCAAAATTTTCTTATAATGCTGATATTACATTTAACAAATTCAATTTAGCTTCGCTTTTAAAAGAGGAATCACTTAAAAGTTCTTTTAATGGAACTTTAAATTTAAAAGGCAGTGGCGAAATTTTAGAAAAACTTGAAACAAATGCATTGGTGCAACTAAATAATTCTGAAATATTCAATTTGCCAATTAAAAATCTTTTATTAAACTTAAAAGTACAAAAACCCTCTTTAATAATGATAGATACATTATTCACCGAGTTCCAGCAAGGTGCTGATGTGATTATAGATGAATTTGATACAAGGAAAAAGCCATTGATTAATTTTAAGGGCTGGCTCGACTTAAAAGATTTCAACAATCCAAAATACTTTATAGAAACATTATTTGATGATATTAATATTGCGAAATATTCTGGTAATGAAGAGCTACCAACTCGTTTAGATGCCTCATTAAAAGTCGATGCTTCGGGTTGGACACTTGATGAACTTAAAGGCAATATTTCTACTAACATTGACTATTGCGAATTCAATGACAAATCTTTAATGCCTTTCTCTGTTGATATGAATTTTGAAAAGGATTCGCTTGATTTCCGAAATATTTCTATAGCTTCAAATCTTTTTGATGCTAAAATCTTTGGACATTTTAATTTTAATTCAATTATTTCAATTATTGCTCTTCAAGGTACTCATCTTGCTGATTTCTTCTTAAAAAAATTAGAAATTCTTAATGAAAATAAAAGTGATATTGAAAAAAATGAAGAGTTAATTAAATATGAAAACTTCACTCCGGCAAAGCTTTCTGTTGTTTCAAATATAAAAGATTTAACTATTATAAATTCTTTCCTTGACGATGTGAGTATAATGTGTAGAGCAAATGTTGATTTTGATTTAGATGTAAGTGAAACAAGCTCTAATATTACGATTGATTCAATTGATGTTTTCAATTTTAAATTTGAATCGAAAGATTTATACATAACTACCTGGGATATGAGAATTGATGGTGGGTTTGATATGGCAATTCAAGATTCTTCCATTCACATCTCAAAGTTAGAACTTTTCGCCAGAGAAGAAAATGAACTCATTATTAATGAAAATGTTATAAAAAATCCAAATGTTTATTTTCTTTTTGAAAACGAAAAGCTATTAACTGAATTAACTGCTAATTACAATGGGCTAATTGATGTTAATGCTTCCGGCTTCGTCGATTTTTTTGATAATTATTTTGATATTGTTTTTAATAATTTTAATTTAAAATATTTAGATACTCTTTCTTGGAAAAATATAGAACCAATTGAAATCTTTTATTCAAATAACAATATAGATATAAAATCTCTTGTTTTGGAAAGAACAAATGCTGAAAGAATAAATATTTCTGGAAAATATAAGTTTGATTCTCTTGACAGTTTAAAAATTGATGTTACAAACTTTCCATTAAGCACTATTGGAGTATTTTCACAAGATAATAAAGAAATGTTTTCTTCAATGATTAATGGAAATATTGAACAACTTTCTGTTTTAATTGACGGCAAAGCGGATAACCCAATTGCTTACTTGAATTTAAGAACAAATAATATCTTGTTCAATAAAGATACATTGGGGATTTTTACAGCAGAATTAATAAATAAAGATGCTATTTTAACAGGTAAGCTGAAGCTAAATAAAGATTTTAATGGAAATATAAAGAATTTATTTAATGCTACAATTCATTCTTTGCCGTTAGACATAGCTTTAAAGGATGTTAAGGAAAGATTTCACAACAGAAACGCAATTGATATTTCCGCAGAAAGCAAGGATTTTCCTTTGAGTATGCTTTCTGGTTTTATTCCAGTAATAAAAAATCCAGTTGGCTCAATTGATTTGAATTTTAAGGCAACCGGTTTTTCTTTCACAGACCTTAATTATGTTGGAAATATAAGAATTAATCCTTCGGTGTTTTTATTAGAACCAAACAATATGCTTTATACTGCCGATGGCGAAATTTCTATTGATTATAAAAGTATTAATATAAATAAAATAAATTTAAGAAATAATCCCAAAGATATGCAGGCAGGAGCAGCAGTAATAACTGGCTTTTTAAACCATAAAGATTTTAATATAAAGGATTTTGATATTGTTATTAAATCCAAAGGAATTCGCCTTTTGAGTAATGCCTCAATGCGTACTATGCCAACTTTATACGGTGATTTCGACATTTCAACCGGAAACGATTCTGTTCGTTTTTCAGGAACAATACTAAAACCCTTTTTAACAGGTTTTGCAAGCATTTTAAATGCTAATTTAATTATGCCGACAATGCAAATTAATCAGATGGTGCAGGCAAATGTCCGGTATGAATACGCCGGTTCAAATTTGAAAATTCATTCTGTTGATTTTGAAAAGGATGATAAAAAGCCAGAGTATATTGAAAAGCAAACTGATTTTGTTACTTTAATGAATTACGACTTATTCGTAAAATTCTTTGGAAAAATGTTTTTAAAGATGGAACTCGGTGGAATTGGTCAAATTGTTGCAGAAATCGGGGTAAAAGATAAGACCAAACCGCTTCGCGTGGAAATGCTTTCCAATACTGCTCCAAAGTTGTATGACGATATAGTAATTCAGGAAAATTCTTCCCTAACCTTTTTAAGTAAGAATTTTGATATTTCCGGAACAATTTCGTTCCCTACCGGCTCTATTGCAAATCCCGGCTTAAATCTTAAAGCTATTTATAACGGGAAAAGCTATCTGGATAACGTCCAACGGGATTTTACTGTTTATTTATATTTAACTGGAACAAAGGATTATCCAAATTTAAGGTTCGATTACATTCTTGATAATGTTACTGCTACTGGGGACTCCACCACAATAAGTGAAGATGCCTTGTTTTTATTAATTGTAGGCAGAACAAAAGCTGAGCTAATGTCCGGCGGACAGGGACAGGGAAATATAATTTCTGAAGGGGTCAGCTCCGGTGCCTCTGCCCTATTCTCTAAATATTTTACTGAAATACTATCCAATACTCCACTGAATATTCAAAGTGCAGACCTGGATTTATCTGGTGGTTCTTTCGACCAGGCGAGAATCAAGCTAACCGGTCGTTTGTTTGGGAATGTGTATTGGCGTGTTGGTGGTACTGTGGCAGACTTAACCAATAACAACGAAGTCAGTATTGATTTACCGCTTCCGATTGTGCTTCATCCGGAACTTTTTAATAATATTATAATTCAATTAACAAAATCAACGAACACTTCTACAATTTACAACCGCTCTCAAAAGGACTGGGAGCTGAAATTAAAGTTTGGCGGAAGCTGGTAGAGAATCTTTTAATAATGACAGCTTGAGCAGTTTTCTGGGCCTTTGCCAGCTTTTTTGGGCATTGAAATATTGTTAATTAACTGGTTTAGCTGCGGGCTTGTCTGGTTGCCATATTGTGGATCAGTATAATTTATATTAGAATCTGAAAGAATCATATTTAATGAAATTGAATCCTGATTGTAATTTGTAAAAATACCAGATATTTTGCGAGCTGGTATTATGGATTTCTCTGGTGTGCGATGACAATCCAAGCACCATTTCATTGACAAACTTCTCACCTGATAGACAGTGTCCATTTTTTCAACTTCGCCATGGCAGGAAGAGCAATCAATCATTGAACGAATATGCCTGCTATGATTAAAGTGAGTATAGTCAGGTAATTTATAAACCCTTTTCCACTTTATTGAAGTTGTGTCGTCAAAACTAATATTGACTGGCAGCATCAGATTCGTTTCATTTCGTAAAGCAATATGGCATATCATACAGGAATTTGTATTTGGAATTGTAGCAAAAGTGGTTCGTTCTGCCTGTGAGTGGCAGTAAAGACATTTCATTTCATAATTACCAGAGTGAACCAAATGAGAAAAAGTAATAGGTTGTTTTGGGCTATATCCTATATTTTGTATTGAATAATCATAACCCAAATAAACCGCAAGTATTATGGTTATCAGCCAAATTGAAATAAAATATGCTTTATATTTTGCAATAATTTTCACTTAATATACTCAATACTAAAATAAAGCAAATCTTTAAAACATAGTATTAAAAACAAATTTATTATTTCTATTCCACTATACAACTTTATACCGTTATTATTTTTATATTTTTGGGTTATCTCTCTTTTCAATGAGTAAAATAATTATATTATAATTTATTTCGTTTGGGATTAAATATTTTTATCGTGTGATGTCTGCTTATGTTCTTATCTCGTTTGGAATTAATTAGTAATAAAGTATATTAATACCGAACTAAAAACAAGTAGAATAAAATAAAAAAGTCATTCCAAAACGAAGTGAGGAATCTCACAAGTCAATGATAGCACGTGTTTTGAGATTCTTCACT
>ERZ795059.2066-NODE-2066-length-21371-cov-9.977059_pt1 | contig 21371 bp, 22 predicted proteins | sample MGYA00375143_ERZ795059 | MGnify/ENA primary metagenome ERZ795059 (study PRJEB30188, sample SAMN05720168) | activated sludge metagenome | isolation source: Anaerobic digester | place: USA | collected 2015-01-07 ... | reverse complement strand
TTCTTATTTATTTTTAATGACTTAGCTGATTTGACTTCTGGTTATGTGAATTTAGTTGCCGAATCAGTATCGGCTGACGATATGAATTCGTTAAAATACGCAATTCTTATCGAACCTAAAACAGCGTAAAATTTCTGTTTTTGGGGATTAATACTTTTTTTTAATTTCAATTTGTTTTTTGCTGGGGATTCTTGTCTTTTTTTTCTGAATTTTCAGAGTTACAACTTTTAATAAAATTTCTGTTTTTTAAATTTTTTACATTTTTTTTAATATTTCCGACTTTTGAGGCCGGCTTTTTCTTATCCGAAGCGTTGTTTTTATCGAACTCTTATTTTACTCGTCGATTTTGTTTAGCGCTGCTCTTAAAAATAAAATACTTGACAAATTCTCTAAAACATTGTAAAATAAGTATAATATCAATGATTTTCTTGAATTAATACTCGCTTGCCGGAGTGGTGAAATTGGTAGACGCACTGGACTCAAAATCCAGCGGGCTTCGGTCCATGTCGGTTCGAGTCCGACCTTCGGCACCATATATAACCCGTTGTTTATCAGCGGGTTATTTTGGTTTTCAGGCCATCATCTCAGACACGTCAGAAACACCCGTTTTTTCATTGCGAGGAAGCCGCGAGGAAACTTTCGGCAATTTGCATATCGCGTCATACAGAGTTTTTATATCACGTTTCAGGTAATGTTTCATCGTGCCTTCGGGTAGTTTTCCTAACAGAAAATTGATGTGTGTTTCATTGACATCAGCTTTACTCAATTCAGTTGAAAAGGTATGACGTAGTTGATAAGGAACATAATCCGGTGTCACAGTTTTAAACAAATCCGACATTCTGTGTGTAATACTTTTGCGCGAAGAAGTGAATTCAAAAATATTCCCATCTGTCCTATCTCGCATTATAAGTTTTTCAATTTCCGGATGAACCGGTATTATTGTTACGCGATTGTATTTTTTTATTTTACTTTCGCGCAGTTGAAAAACCTTTACTCCGTCAATTTGCTTAACATTCTCAAAAGTAAGATTGAGTATGTCAACAGGCCGCAGTCCTGTATAAAAAATCAAAATGCAATAATCATAAAGCGTTTGATTCTTCATTTTTAACTGTGAAAAAAGTTCCGGTAAAAGCGCGGACGGTATAGGTTCAGTTTCTTCTTCAATAATATTATTCGGAAGTTTGACATTAGTGAATGGATTTGTATCTCGATAACCAAGTTCTACCGACAGTTTGAAAATAGTTCGTAAAATCAAACAATATTTTCTCACTGTGCTTTGCGCGTTTTCTTTCATAAATGCATTTTTAAAATGTTCAACATTGATTAGATTAACTTTTTTTATATCGTAATCTTTCCAATACTGCAGCAATTTGTTTATGCGGCTCTTTTCGTTCGGCTGCTTATCTAAAAAGTCATTCACAAAATATTTCTCGGCAAATTCGCTGACTGTAAAATCCGGTTTCAAGATTTCTGAAACACTTTTTCCGTTTTCCAGGGAACTTTCAACTTCTTGAATAAAGTTATAAATATCTTTTACATTTTGAACTGGGATATCAAAAGGTATCCCTATCTTATTGGCAATCTGGCAGCACTTTTTTTTATCAACTGATTTTGTCGTAGTAAATGTTTTTTTTATAACTTCTTTATCAGTTTTTATAATAACCTGTAGCCTTACTGAATTGCCTCTTGTTTTATCCAGAAACGGATAAAATTCATAATTTACATTGTTGCTCATTGCAGCACCTCCATTGAGGTTCTGCCATTCATTTTGTCTGGATTATAAATATAATTATTTAGTTTGTCAAGTCAGTAGAATGCAAAATTAAAAAATTACACTTTTGGTAGATTTAACATTTTTCAAGATTCAAATCAGTAAATTAAAAAAACAAGCATCAAAGTATATTTCAAGTGTCAAATCAGTAAAATAAGAAAACAAAAATTAAATAAATGAAATATTTCAAATATCAATTCAGTTAATTTAAGGAGCAAAACATTTTTCCGTTTTTATCAAATACCAAATCAGTAAAATATCAATATCATCAAAGAATAACTTTTTTTGAATACTATCAGCAATTTGAAATTAATTTTCAAAATTCAAATCAGTAAATATGAGAAACAAATTGTTCGGTATAATCAAATTTCAAATCAGTAAATAATAAAGTTTAATATAATTTTTTTCACGTAATAATTTAATCTGTAAATTTTCATTTAAAAACATCATATTTCAAAATTCGAATCAGTAAATCAAGAAATCAGACAAAAAAATTGGAAAGAATTCGAATCAGTAAAATCAATAATATTATGTAAAATTCTGACGTTAGACAGAAATATTCTTATTTCCGATAATTCGCAAAAAACCTGAAAGTGCGCGCTGTCAAGAAAACCGAAGGCAAGGTCGGCATCGTTTTAATCAATATTTGTTTTTTGTCGATGCCGAACGCAGTGCTGAAAAATTTAGGAGTGTCTATCGGCAGGTATTTTAAAATATTTTGAATGCCGATAGAAACCTTAATTTTTCTGGATTTTCTTGACTGCAGCGCATCGCGTAATGTGTTTTTGGCAAGTTTCTTTAAGGTTAAAATTTAATTTCGGAAATAAGAATATGGCGTACTATTCTATTTTTATTATTATCTTGATTTTATCAATATTTAATAGATTTCATTTTTCAAAAATCAAATCAGTAAAAATAAATCAAAAAATAAAAAATGAAAATTATTCAAATTTCAATTCAGTAAATCAAAAAATTTATAGATGATTTTTTGCATTATAATTTGAAACAGTGAATTAATTCAAAGTAGCTGATACATTTTTTCAAAGTTCAGTTCAGTAAATTAAGAGGCATATCAAATTCATTTTTTCAAATATCGAAATCAGTAAATTTTGGTGCAAGCGGTCAAAAATGAAAAAATTTAAATCAAACAATGCAAAATTATTTTATTACAAAAATAGTAAAAAAACGTTTATAGTTATTTTGATACGATTGGTAATTTACAAATTGCTTCATACATTCTTTGAATATCTCTTTTCAGATAACGTTTCATAGTTCCCTCAGGAAGTTTACCCTGTAAAAAATTTATATGTGTTTCATTTTCATCGTATTTACTTAATTCCGTAGGAAATGTATGCCGAAATTGATATGGAACATAATCTTGCGCAACTGTTTTAAATAAGTCAGACATCCGGTGCTTAATACTTTTTCGTGATGTTTCAAATTCAAAAATATATCCTTCAGTTCGATCACGCAATATTAGTCGTTCAATTTCAGGGTGAATCGGTACTATTGTAATGCGGCGATATTTTTTTAGTTTACTTTCTCTTAGCCGAAAAACTTTAATATTTTGTAGCAAAATAACATTTTCAAATGTTAAATTAAGAACATCAATCGGTCTTAATCCAGTATAATACAAAAGCAGACAATATTCGTACAATATATTATTTTTTGATTTTAATTTTTCAAATAATCCAGGTAAAACTTCATACGGAATTGCCGATGTTTCATTTTTGGGTTCATTGCTGGGTAGTTTTATTTTAAAAAATGGATTGGAACTAATATAACCAATTTCAATTGAGAGATCAAAAATTGCTCTTAAAATCAAACAATATTTTCTAGTAGTGCTTTCTGCATATTCGTTAAGAAATTTATTAATAAATTCTTCAATTTGCTTTTTATAAACATCTTTTATTTTATAGTTTCGCCAATACTCTAATAATTTATCAATCCTGCTTTTTTCACTTGGTTGTTTTTCTATAAATTCATTCACAAAATATTTTTCAGCAAATTCAGAAACAGAAATATTAGGTTTTGAAAAAATAGAGATGCTTTTTCCTGCTTTCCAGTGATTTTCAACTTCTTGCACAAAACTATAAATATCTTTAACATCTTCTATCGGAATATTGAAAGATACCCCAGCTTTATTTGAAATTTGACAGCATGAATTTTTATCAACTGATTTTGAAAGTGTAAATATTTTTTTTATTTTTTCTTTATCCGCTTTTATTATTACTTGTATTCTGACAGAATTTCCACGAGTATTATCTAAAAATGGATAAAATAGAACAGAAAACTTGTTATTCACTTTAGCAGATTCGACTTCAGAGAGGTTCTGCCATTCATTAAATAACATTTTAAAAAAAATATTGTTTTTGGTCAATTCATCTTCCATATTTTAAAATTCAAATCAGTAAATAACCGCCGAGAAAACTCGGCGGTTATGGGATATATTTTGCAATCAAATGAAAAAAAAATTTCATTTTTTGGCTGACAATTCATAAAATATACTGAACAAAATCGTCAAAATTCAAGTCAGTAAATTTGAAGAATCAATTTCAAGATTCCTATTTAATTTTTCTTCTTTTTTTTTAACTACTCTTTTTAATGCGTTAAAAAAAATAAAATCAAAAGCGCCTCTGTTTTTTTCCATAATATTCAGTGCTTCTTGGCTCGTTTTTCCTTTGTGGTAGCCACGATCTGAATTTAATGCATCGTATACATCACATACAGCAACACAACGTGCAAATTCAGATATTTGTTTGCCAATTTTTTGATCCGGATATCCTTTACCATCATAACGTTCATGATGTTCTTTAGCTACATTACAAATTTCATCTGAAAATTCAGAGTTTTTTAATATGCAGTATCCTGCCATACAGTGTCGCGGCAATAAAGCTCGTTCCTTTTGAGTTAACTGTAGTGGGTTAAAAACAATGAGATTTGTATGAGTTTTTCCGATATCATGTATCAGAGCGGCGATGTATAAATTATTTTTTCGTTGTTGCATAAGAAATTGATTCTTGATCTGAAATTTCAGAGCTTCCTCAAAAATATTTACTGAAAGTTCTGCTACACGTAAACAGTGACCAGCTGTATCATCGCTACTTTGCAATGAATACTTCATTACATTATGTAATGCTTTTGCCTTATCTTTTTGCAATTGAAAAATAATATAACCTAAACGTAATAATTGAATTTTTTCCGGAATTTCATAATTTGAATTTTTCAAATTTTCATAATAACTATCCACAATAATTTTACTCCTTTTCATTTCTTCCAATTCTTCATTACTTAATTTTTCCATTTTAAAAACCCCCTAAAAAATATTTTTAAATTTTAAAAATCGTGCCCGCTTTTCTGGACATTTTTATTTTTACTTTCAGATATAATCGCTGATACAATATTCGAAAATTTATTACAAAATTTTTCTGTTTCAATAAGTTCTTTTTTACGTTTGATTTCTCGCTGAGTTTTTTCAAATTCTTCTCTTTGATTTTCAATTTCCTTCTTTTTTTTCTTAGCTTTTTCAAGTTCCATTAGCATTAACATTCGCCTAAAATATATTGTTTCAATCCTTAACATTTCCCATAAAATTTCCAAAAAACCTTGCTTTTTTCGTGGTTTCTTTGCTGTTAATGAATTTATATATCGCTCATTCTTTTTCAAATTGTTTTTCAAATTATTTATAAATTCATTATTTGATTCAAAACCAAAATGATCTGCATACGCATTCTGATCAATTTCATTTTTGGGATCAATACAAATTCGATTTATCATTCGGCGAAAATTATTTAATCTCTGCGTCTGCGGAAATCTATTTATTGATGTTTTCAAGTTATGACCTAATAAATTAGATTTCCCTTTATTTACGCCAAAATTTCCCGGCTGGATAAGTTTGAATTCTTTTTGAATTCCATGTTTTCTCAAATAATCATTGACATCTTTAAAAAAATAATAGTATTTTTCATTTGTAATATTCAATACCTTCATATTATAATCCCTTGAACTAATCTCGATATGCATATGTTTATGCTTGTTACATTCATCTTTTTCATTTTTGTGAATCGCCATCACGCCTAAACAGCCTTTAAAATGACGATTCATAATATAAAAAAAAAGTTTTATCGTTTCTTCCTCTTCAAGCTGATTACCTAACCCGTCCTCAAGATCTATTACAGCACTGTAAAATGTTCGATCACATTTTCGGCAAGTATCGTCTATAAAATTGCAAAAAATATTTTTTCTTTCGTTAACTGATTTTTTGAATAAAAAATCTTTTTCTATATGATCGAACTTAAAATATAGCTTCGAATTATCGTGTTCCAGATAATTCAATTTTTTCGAGGGACTTCCCTTGTTTGCAATTATTTTTCCCGTAAAATGTTTGTCGTTCATTTACATAAAACCTCACTTAAACCAACTTGAATTTTTTTTATTTTTGCGTATAAATCTTTATAATTTGTATACAATATTGCTTTGTAATCTTGTATATCGTTACCTTCATGTAATTTTTTCGCAATTTGATTAATATTGTTATTTAAATATCTAAATTGCGCTGATAAATTTCGTATGTTGAATCTATCAGTACGAGTGAGTATTTTAGGATCCATATTTTCTGCTAAAAAATTATCGATAAGATCTAAAATTAATTTTGACAAACCATACTGCTTATTTACTATTTTTCGCCTTTTTCTCTTCGGTTTCATAAATCCGTTTTTATGCGCCAGCAATAATAATTTAAGTTTTGTTTCTTCATCAATTCTAATCGATATTCTGCAAGTTTTATTTTCCATTTTTTATATCACCTCCTAAATTTTCCGCGTTAGCGGGCAAATCAAATATGCGCTTTTGGCGCGGATTTGATGTTCCTTGCCTTAGATCTTAAAAGTATTACTTCCAAATACTATTCTGAATTTGAAACCATAAATCAATTCAATATAATGTTTGCTGATTATTATTTAAATTTTCACTTTTTACAGTTGATATATTTGAGTTCGGATTTATATCAACATTATTCTTATTCTTATTTTCGTAAAATGTAATTATTTTATGTAGATTATTTTTAATTAAATTTTGAAATTCTTTATCTAATAGCAATTTATTAATGTAAGTTTTCTCAGAGTTAAGCATATCTGTAATTATCTTCCCTAATTTCTCATATTGTTCCTGAATTTGTTTTTTTTCCCCCTCCTTGAATAATCGCTTGAATTTTTTTGCCGCCTCGTTGTGTTTTAAGTGCATTTTTTTAATTTTTAGTAAATCCATAAATAAACCCTCCAAAAAAATAAATTTTTAACTTGATTTTTAAATTTTTTCTATTATCATCGTATAATAATGAATTATTAAAAAATTCATCAAGTCACTCTTAATATATATTTTATTTTTGCAAAAAATGAGGGAATTTTTTTATAATTTTATATATAATAATTTAATTTTAATATTCTGAAAATAAAGACGTTACAGTGTTTTATGGGAATAAAAAAAATAGAAACAATTTTTTTTGAAAATGGAAAAAAATATAAAGCGGATTGTTATTTTAAAATTATATCTATAAATTCGACTAATAATTTTAAATTTTTAACGGAAATTGCTATTGACGGTCAAAATATAATACAAAAGACAATAGAAGATAAATATAATATTTTGACTAATTATTTTAAAGAAGATTCTAAATTGCAATGTATTTATAATTCAGTTGTACCTCAAAAAAATCTAAATTCATATGCTGCTGAATTTGCTCGAAAGGAACCGGATTTATATAATGAAATTATTGTTCCTTTTATAATATATATTTTTAAAAGTATTTATTCTGAAAAATCGGAAACTGTATATAATAACAAAAATTTCGATAATATTTTTTTTGCAGATTTCAAATTTTCTTTAAATCATAAAAAATATTGCCTCAATGATATTATAAAAAAGTATACTGAAATAATAAGAAAATCTAAAAAAATGAATTCAATATACTTAGTTTCAAAACTTTGGGAAAATTTTGAAAAAATATTCCCAAAACCAAGTAAACAATTAGCTTCTAATATTAACTCAATGCGTGAATATATTATTCAATACACGATAGATAATCTGTTAGTCCACCTATTTAAGAATACTAATTTTAACACTATGATTAATGATATAAATAATAAATTAACAAAAATGTTTCAGTATAATCGGAGTATTAGCAAAGAAGCAAGTGAAAAATTGCGCGCAATCTTTTATAATATAATAATTGCTGCTGATGTTTGTTTTACTTTTGATATGCAGGACAGATATTTTATGATTATCTCATCATTATTAAATAAAAAATTTTTTTCAATAGAAGAAAATATATTCTATGAAAAATATGAACTGAGTGAAAAAAAAATAAGTTTAAATGCTCAACTAATAGGTAATAAAACAATATTAAAATTTATGGAAAAAAGTATAGATTTTAGAATTTTTTTTTATGATAATTTAATTAAAATTAAGAAAAAAGAAATCGACCGAAAATATTTTTATTCAACTCTAATCAATATACTTGATTTTTATAATTATTCAATACAAAATTATTATAAAGATGAAAAAGAAAATATTAATTCAACTCCTTCAAGTGAAAATAAAGTATGTGATTCTGAATTTGATAAATGTTCAGATGATATATTAAAATTCCAAGACTTATCTGACAATATCGAAGATAAAATTATTAGTAGTGAGGATAAAAATGAAAAATTAAAAAAATTTAATAAAAAAGTGAATGACACTAAAAAATTATTTAAAAAAAAACAACTAAAAAGAATTATTCATTTAATTTCAAAAGGCAATGACATAAATCAAATTATGGATAAAATTAAAATTCCAATTAAGGAACTAAAAGAAAAATTAAAATATATAAAGAAAAAAAATGTAAAAGTGTGAAAATATAATTTAATGATAAACTTATTTTTTTATATTTACTTATATAATGACTATTAACAATATTAATTTTGAAAATTCTAAAATTTTAGTGGTGGATGATGAAAAGGATTGCCTTGATACCATTAAAATTATGTTAAACAATTCACATTACATACTGATTTTTTGTAATAAAGGAAGTGAATGCATTGAAATTGTTGAAAAAGAAAAGCCGGATTTGATACTTCTTGATATTATGATGCCTGACATCAGCGGTTTAGATATATGTAAAAAGTTGAAACTTAATAAACAAACGCTGAATATTCCTGTAATTTTTTTGACTGCTCTTGAAGGAACAACTAATATTGTTAATGCCCTTAAATTTGGAGCAGTTGATTATTTAGTTAAGCCTTTTGCTGCTGAAGAACTTAACGCAAGAGTAGAAACGCATTTAAAAACATATTTTGCAATTAAAAATCTTGAAAGTGTAATTAACAAGCATAATCATAAAAACGCATTATTGAATAGTAATTTAACCGAACGAGAATTAGAAATTTGCGAGTTAATAAAAAACAAGTTATCTTCTAAAATGATAGCTTCAGAATTAAATATTTCACTGTTAACTGTTGAAAGACATAGATTTAATATAAGAAATAAACTAAAACTTTCCCAAAATGAATGCCTTGCAACATATTTAAGTGTAGCATCCCAGTATATCCCAGAAACAAATCCCAGACAATCCCAGAAGTAAACCTGTTTTAACCCGAGAAATCCCAGAATATCCCAGAAATATTAGCAGCGTCAATTTAATATTTCCAGAATATCCCAGATAAAAATCCCAGTATATTCCAGAATCAAATTTATTACTCAAAAAATATCCCAGAAAAAAAAGACTTGATAGTAAGAAGAAAAATAATATATAATAAAAAAAATTGGAAGGGAGGCATTGTGATTAGCCACAATCCCAATGCCTCGAAAAACAAAAAGAAGTTATTAAATATTACCATAATTTCCAGTCGGATGTCAAGAAATATTTTTCTCAAAACAAAGCTCGAAATTCCCCAAAGCCGGAGTTATGCCCGATTTGTCAAAAGATAAGTTCCTGCCTTATTGGACACGGATATTATTACCGAAATGCCATTGACGGAGAAAAATGTTATAGAATACCAATAAAAATATTGAAATGTAAAAATCAAAAAAGCGGCGGATATATCTCAATGCAACCGACTTTTTTATTACCATACAAGCAATATATATTTTCAATTGTGTATATGTGTATTGTTGGAGGAAATTCAATAAGAGAAAGCATTGAAAAAAAAATTATTACATCAATAAATATCTCGTATAAAACTGTTCAGCATTGGATTCGCGGAATAAAATCAACAGCAAGTAAATGGATAAATTTATTGCAAAGCGAAAACGAAAATAAATGCCGGTTTGAAAATTAAAATAAAAAATATTTCGGATACAAAATATATGCTGGAATTATTAGCGGTATATTTTGATGGTTCAGATATGGAAAAAGAACATGAAAAATTATTATTGAAATATAACGGCAGTCCGCTTACGCCTATCCCCATAAATAGAAAGCGTGTTTATTAAAATGAATAGAAATAAAAAAAACTGATAGTGCGAACCTTGCATTTATTGTTAAAAAAAGTAACTTCGCAAAATTGAATCATTAAATTCGTAAAAAAAAAACCGCAATATTCCGTAAAAAAATAAGAAAAAAAATATTTTCAGACCACCCCAAAACCTCTTGTATTGCAGAAAAACCGCTAAATTTGTATATTATAATCAAAAACATCAGGAGGTTTGAATTTTATGAAAAAAAAAGCATATGAAAGCGAGGGTTTGTATCGGTTCAGTATAATATCGCCATTGTTGAATGAAGTTTTTGCTCATGGAGAACTATGTAAAAAATTACGAGAATCAGCGGAAAAATTTTATGAACATCCTGAACGCGGCTGGGAGAAATTCGCTTATAAAACAATTCAGGAATGGTATTACAATTATAAGCTAGCGGTATGTCCGCATTAGAAAAAAATGAGCGTTCGGATATTGGCGTAAGCCGCAGTATAGACAAAGAACTCGGCGAATTGATAATCACAATGAAAAAAGAAAATCCGCATAGAAGTTTCAGGCAGATAGAGACAGAATTGATTATGGCTGAAAAAATAAAAAAGAAAGAAATCAGCCGTTCATCTGTTTATCGGCTTTTAGCGAATCATAAAACAGAGATAGAAAGTCATAGAAAAAAAGTTGTTGAAAAACGAAGATACGAATTTGAATTCAGCAATGAATGCTGGCAAAGCGATGTTAAACACGGGCCGTATCTAAAAATCGAAGGACACGAAAATAAGAAGAAAATATTTTTGTTTGGATTCCTTGATGATGCAAGCAGAGTTATGCCGCACGGGCAAATTTTCTTAGCGGAAAATCTTGAAAACTTTAAAATTATTCTTAAAACAGCAATAATGAAAAAAGGTATTCCTGAGCGTTTGTATCTTGATAATGCCGGATATTTTAGAAGTCCTACAGTAAAAACAATCGGCGCGAGATTCGGTATAAAAGTTATTTACTGCACACCTTACTCGCCTTATAAAAAAGGGAAAATAGAACGCTTCTGGCGAACTTGCGATGAACAATTTATAACGAATTTAGATAGAAATAAAATTTATTCGCTTCAGGAACTTAATAATTTATTTTTAAAATGGCTTGAAACATGTTATCATCATTATCCGCATTCATCGCTTAATTCTACGCCTATCGAAGCATGGCAAAAAAAATCTAAAAATATTCATTACCCTGATTCCGAATCAATTGCTTTTGATTTTTTAGAAGAGACAATACGAAAGGTTCGCAATGACGGAACCTTTTCATTAAATGGCATTATTTATGAAGTTGATTCGCTCCTGCATGGACAAGCTGTTACTGTTCGCTTTGACCCGGCTGATTTAAAAAAAATATTTATCTACGGACAAGATGGAAAATTTTTTCAGGAAGCGCGTCCTGTCGATTTAATTGAAAACAGTAAAACTGGCAGAGCTGCATCGAGACAAATAAATGATACGCCTGTTTCTTCAGGAATAAGTTTTATGAATTTATTAGAAAAAAAGGAGGACGCTAATGTATAAGGAATATTTTGGTTTTTCTTCATATCCATTTAATAAAGACATCAATGCTTCTCAACTTTTTTTATATAAAAATTTTATTGAATTTCAAAAACGAATGGAATTTCTCCAGAAACATATGGGTATCTCGGTTATATTCGGACAGTCAGGATGCGGCAAATCCGCGGCTCTGCGCTGGCTTACTGATTCATTGAATAAAAATAGATTCAGATTTTTTTACATGTCACAGCCGCCTGCCTCGCTGTCTGAATTTTACAGGTATCTTGCGGCTGCTATGAATTTACAGCCGGCGTTTAATAGAGTGGATAATTTTAATTTAATTCAAGCTTTTATAAATGATTTGGTTACGCAAAAAAAAATTATTCCAATTATTGCGCTCGATGAATGCCAATTATATTCACACACGCTTATTGAATCTCTAAGGCTTTTTTTGAATTTTGATATTGATTCCAAACATAAAATTATTCTTATTATGGCAGCTCAGCCTGAATTGAAAAAAAGATTGAAATATACTGTCTATGAACCATTCACGCAAAGAGTTACTGTTCAATTTAATTTCTCTGGCCTTGAACATGATGAACTTGAGAAATATCTTATGCATAGACTTGATATCGCTGGCGGCAAACATCAATTATTTGAACCTGATGCAATCAATTTTATTTATCAGGTTACAAAAGGAATTTTGCGAAAAATTGATTCGCTCGCTATACAATCGCTTATGGTTGCTGCTGGCCTTAAAAAAAAATCCATTGACCAGTCCATTGTCGAATCTATTATTCCGGAGAATCTTTGGTTATGAAAGATTCTTCCCTTAAATTTATTTCAATTACTCCAAACGGCTTTCATATCTCAAATGTAAATATCAGAAATGATATTATTTTTACCGTCTCTAAAACTTCTAAAGCACGCAAATTCTGGCGTGTCCTTAATGATAAAAGATTCCTCGCCTGCTTTTCTTCTGACGGAATTAACTCATCTAAAGGCGCGCCTTGTTCTTCCTGCCTTAACAAACAAAAATGTATCCCAAAATTCCGATTATTTTTTTCTATTTTTAATTCTAATTTTTGTCTTGAACTTAATCCGGATTCTTATCAAAATTTTTTAGACTATACTAATAAACTCAATGAATTGAATCTTTCGATTTTTAATGTAAGAACCAGAGCGTTTGCGGTTGAGCGAGATTATTGGTCTAATATTTTTTTTGAACTTATTGATTCTCCGGCTTAAACAGAAATTATTGCCGGTATGAGTGCGGAGCGTAACAATATATCTGATGACAACAATAAAAGAACTAATGAAATAATAACAAATATTAAATCTGAAATAGATAACTTGATATATGAATTTTTATTTGCTGAAAAAAATTATACCGCACTTATCGAATTTGAAAAAAAAAAGAATATTAAGGAATCAATTGCAAATATTATTTCAAAAATTAAAAATAATTTGGGACCTGATTCTGATGAAATTTTTAATGCAGCATGGAAATTGTACCTTCATTCTTGCAATACTGTTGCAAATTCATTTTTTAAATCAGTTTTATTTTCAAAACTTCAATTTTTAATGCCCGAATTTTCAAAAGATGAACAATTGTTATTCAATTTGTTGTTTAATAAAAATTTCATGAATTTTTCATATAATACGAATGTATTTGAGGCAAAATTATTATTATTAACTTTAAAAAGGGACAATGAATTATGCAGTGAATTTATCAATTGTATTCATGCCTATTCGAATGAAATAAATGAGAATAATCAAGCTAATTTAGAAAAAACTTTAAGGAAATTAAAAGCCACAATTTATTTCCTTATAAAAAAACAAGAAGAAATAAAGGATAAAAAAAAAATTGATAATAATGAATTTAATTTTGATTCTAAAGTTTTTGAATCATTAACCGAAAGTATTAAGTTTGAAATTAACGATAATAAATATATTGACCCGCTTTCATTTCTTGAAAAAATAAAGAACGAGGCGTTATTAAAAAATAATGACGAAAAACAAAAAGAAGTCATTAAATTATTATCTACTGGAATAAAAAAGCATGTAATATTAAAAAAATTAGATATTGATGATAATGAATACAGGCGATTATTTAGAAATTTATCTTATGCTTTAAATAGTTTTATTGAAAAAAAAGTAAAAGAGATTGATAAATATTCACAAATAAATACTATTGAATTATTTGATTATTTATATAAAGCTTTACTTGGAATTGGATGGTCTGCTCAGTTTAGAAATTTCATAACAAAACATTATTCTGGTGAGTTGAAAAGGATAGAAAATTATTGAAAAACCAAACGCCGATTTTCTCGGTTATGCTTTGTAGTCTGTGAATTTTTAGTTATCATCTTTATTATGAGCAATTTTTTTCGTTTTATTTGGAAGTTAGGTATTTGATATAATTTACTTGATTTTTTTATTTTTAATTGAACGACAAAACTTTTATTTGAAAATTATTTCTAATCTGGGAGTTAATTTCAATAAATACAAATATTTTTCTACAGGCGTGTAACTGTATTTATCTGGATCCTCGTGTTCACTTATTATATATTTTTTTATCAAATCAAAAGTGTGTGATTGAAGAATTTCGTTTTCTGTTGTCATTGTTTATAATATCCCTGTTAATTTCAATTTTTTATTTCAATCATTACCAGTATTTTCAGTAAAATTTTTCTTTATTATTATATAATCTTAAGTTAAAACTTTGGGCTGTAAATCTGTACCATTTCGCCATGCTAAAGCTTCTTTAACGTTTTTGCAGTCAGGGTGAACGCCTTCAATATGAATTGCATTGATTGATGGATTTATCATTTTTAAATAGGGCATTCGCCTTGAATCGCCAATGTCAAGTAAAAGTAATTCATAGTTTTCATATTTATCTATACATGCTGCATTTAAATCATTACATAATCTTTCTATTCCTATTTTGCGGACAATCTCACGGCGCACCTCGCTGTTTTTTACTTTCAATATTAAACGGGCATCAAGTTTATCTGCAGGCATTTCGATGATTTCTCTATCTACAGCAACACCGTTTAAATACCATTCCTTTGTATGATCTTTCCATATAAATGCCGGTCCATCACAACTATGTAGTTGACGTTTATCATTAAATTTCATTATTGGCATAGGTAAAACATATATATGATTTTTAAAAGTCAATATTGCCGCCACACCGCATTCAAAAATTTTTTTAATAATTGCTACTTTATATGAGATATAGCCATCATTTTTTTTATCTAATCCACGCGGCCATAAATATGCATAAAGATAATAAAAAATAAAGTCCCAATATGAAATTATAGCTTTATCAAATTTATCCATTGTTTGATCAATAAAGTTAAACCTATTTTCATTTAAGCCCATTTTTTTTAAATGTAATCGCAATATCTGTAATAATTTATGTTTTATTATAGATAAAGAATTAATTTCTTTTCTGGTATCATCGCTTATCAAAAATGATAGTGGAATATCTGAATGTGAAACGAAGTTGATTTTATTATATTCAAGAATATCAGAAAGAAAATTATTTATCGGTTTTTTTGAAGCAATACCAAGATATGAGTTTAATTTAAATATTCTTTCCAGGCAAGTATTAAAATTTCTTCCAACTTCATATAAATCTGTAGCAGTAAAGTATGCTTCATCTATTTCGCTTAAATATTCAACAGAAATATTTACTTCTGAGTTAGAATTAAGACCAGCCTTAAAAAAACTCGGTGACTTTTTACTTTTATCTCCGTGAATAATAATTTCTTTAACTAATGAATTTGGACTTCCAGCAAAAACTAATTTTTGTTTTGACTGATTATATTCATTTAAATTATCAACAAATTTTTTAATTTTATTTTTGTCAAATTTATAATTGTATGAAATCATCCAATGTTGTATAAAATTATTTATCGCTTCAAAATTTTTATCCATTAAATATTAATCCTCCACAGTTCTAATATTATTTCTATTATCAAAATGATCATATTCTCTGACTTTATCAATTTTATACGAACCAGGTTCGATAAATATCGACTTGTGCTCATTATGCTGTAGGATAGTTGTTCCATCATTTACAATAATGTATATTTCCAAATCCTTTATGCCGAGATTATTTTGAGTTTCACGCTTATAAATTTCAGCATTTCCGGTTATTATATGTTTATGTCCTGTTGCTTCACCTTCAGCAATTATACTATTTAATGATTTTTTACAGTCAGAAGGTATTTTCTCGATTTTTTTTACTAAAATATCTCCTTGCTGATAATACATTTTCATCACACTCCTTAAAATTTTTTTTATTTTAAATTATTTATTAAACGTTGTCGGCTTTAAAGATAATCCCAATCTTCAGCCGATAACTTTATTTATAAATTCCCCCTATCTCATCCAAACAACTGCGTTTCAAACTGCCGTTCATCTGAAAAGAACAAGTCAAGATATTCATTAAAATCATTCTGTTTATTGTTCTTTCGCAATTGAAACATTCCTATAATTTTTTTGAACTTTGATAATTTGGACGAATTTCTGCATTCTTCAATAATTTTAGTTTTCACTGTTTTTTCCAATTCAATATTATTCTGCTGAAGCATCGCGTCAATAATTTCACTATTATTCCGGTTTTCCTGCATATAAAGTGAAAAATCAGGATTAAAGGCATCTAATACTTTTTTTTCAGGTTTGCCTGAAATCAATAGTATTCTGAGTATTCCTGAATTTTTAGTTGAATTTATTAGGCACTCTGCATATTCCAAACGGACATTAAAAGAGCGTTCTTTTTCTTCCTGATGATCAAAAATCAACACAGGCCGCGTATCTCGAATATCATCTGCCGCGTCAGCCTGCAAGTAACTTAAAATAAATTTCTTTTTACAATCGTCAGCAAACTGTTCATCGTCTTTATAATTAGACGAAAAGCGAATATAACTGCGTTGCAATTTATTTACAATATGCTGAGAGATTTTCATACCTGTATTTTCATCATTGGAAGATATTATAAGATTCAACGATGGAATTTCACTGCAATCAGCAGGATTAAGCGAATAAATTATTTTTGCCGATTTGATTATTTTATCAATAATATTTTTTGTATCAGTATTTAATGTATTCAGATTTTTGTCAGTTAATCTTGACGGTTTTGAAAGTTTTAGGGCAAAGGAACTTTCAATATAGCGCTGATAATATAATTCTGCTATCCTGTCAAGTTCAATGCCGTTAATAGCTCCGCTGATTTTTGAATTTATATACTTTAATGCGGCATTTTTTATAAAACCGCCAGGCATATTGTATCGCTCGCTTATTTCTCTGATTGTGTCCTGTTTAATGCAGGTAACTCCGATTTTATTAAGGAAGTGATTCCATAATTTTTCACGCAGCGATGTATTAGGCACCTTTATCCTGTATTTAAAGAGTATTCTTCGTTCAAGCGCGGGCGAAAGGTCATAGACATTGTTTGTAGCGAATATGACTATCACATTACTCTGCTCAAGCTGAATGAGTAATTCTCTGCTTTCCTGCGTATCTTTTCTGAGCATATCCGAACATTCATCAAAAAACAAAACTCCGTTATGCAAAGCAGCTTCAAGAAAAACCCTTGATAATTGACTATTATTATTTCGTCTGTTCCATCTTCGGTCTCCATTTTCCGAATTATCGCTGTATGTGATAAGTTTTTTATTCAAGTGTTTTGCTATAGCGTGCGCCAGCATTGTTTTGCCTGTGCCTGACGGTCCGTAAAACATAAATGTATATCCGAACCCATATTCAAAAACTCCGTTCAATCTGAATTCTTCTATTTTTTTCTGATATGCATCGTAATTGTCAAGAGCATTGATGATATCTTTCTTTATTGCTTCTTCAAGAATGATAGAATCAAACGACACGCTGCTGTCATCAATTTTGATAAAATCGCTCGCAGCGTAAGTATTATTATCGCCAAGCACAAAATTTATATACCGCTGATTCATTTCAATTTCCCAATTGCTGATCATTTCGTCATCTCGCGATTCAAGCGAAAAAATATCGTGCTTGACAAGCGCCGAGTCTGTCGAGAAAAGTTTTCTGTTTTTTATCCTGTCAGAATAACTTTCAAATAATATTTCAACCAGTGCGCCTACGCATAAATAGGGTCTGCGCGAATTGTTTGCTCCCTCAATTTTTTCAATGTATAATTTAAATACCGCACGATCTGTCTTTAATACAAATAAAAGAACGAATATCCGCTTTTCATCTTCTGAAAACTCAAGTTCATTTAAAGTGTGTTTCAATGGATGATAATCATAATTGAAAATTTTTGTTTCCAGTTTTTTTATAGTTTCATTCAGCTTCGATATTTGATCGTTATTCTTTTGCGCTGTTTGCCATAATTCACAACGATTAATATAATCCCGAGCAAGAGCAGACATCAAATTAAGTAATTCTGCCGGAATAATTTTTTCATCATTACTATTATCTTGTAATTTTTTTGTCATAAAGTTTACATCTCCTTTTTTTTAATGATATAGTTTCATTAAATTTTCCTTCAAGTTCGCGTATGTCATATATAGGACAATCAGCCAATAATTTTAATTTTTTGAATTTTATCTTACATTTTTTGAATTTAGCGAATTGTTTCAATATCTTTAATTTGGCTTTATATTTGGGATATTTAATTTCAGCTTGTAATCCAATTTTTATCCATGAAATTAAACTATCATTAAATGAAATAAGTTTTTCAGGTTTCCTATCTGATGATATAATTATTTGACATCCAGAATAATACAATGAATTTAAGATAAGTAATAAAACCTCCTGTGTCTGTTGCTTTCCTGAAAAAAATTGAAAATCATCAATAAGAAGAACTTTAATTTTATCAAAACCTTCTTTAAATTCAGCGGTTTTTTTATTACATAAAGAATGAACAAATTGCTCTGTAAATTCAGCAGCAGTTAGATATTGTGCTAAAATATCAGGTGATTTTTTTTGAAGATAATTTACGGTTGCATTCAATAAATGCGTCTTCCCAGTTCCACTTTTACCATAAATATACAAAAGATTAAAATATTTACCCGGATTATCGGCAATAAACAATGCGTATTTTTGAGATACTTTATTATTTTTACCAATTATAAAATTATCAAATGTAAATTTAGCATATAATTGTTGCGAATTAAGCATTCTATACTACCTCCTTTATATGAATATCAGCGCTATTTTTTTGATTTATTATACGGATTCTTTGTATCCTTCTGCACAGTATCCGCAATACCGTATTCAATACATTCTTCAGGCGAAAGCCAGGTATCGACATCGCGAAGCAGTGTTTCGTTTAATTCTTTTTCAGTTGAAATTTTCGTATGCTGAAAATAATGATTGCATATTCTCTGATGCATCAGATCCTGCTCTTTTCGGGCTGCAATCAAACTCGAATGATTTCCTACCGCTCCGCCTGAATATCTATGAGATAAAATTGAAGTTCGAGGTGTAATCACTCGCTTGCCCTTTTCGCCAGCCATAAAAATCAATAAGCCCATTGACGCAATCATTCCGATGCCTGTCGTGTAAACCGGTATTCTCGACCATTCCATAATATCAATAATCGCAAATCCCTCAGAACAGTATCCTCCGCAGGAATTGATTATCAATTGAATCGCAGGCACATCATTTTCCATATTAAGACGAATGATTTCCTTACATAATCCCTCGGCAGCAACTTGCCCGCTTAAAAATAATAGACCATCCAAATCCCTCTTTTTTTCTTCATTGCCATTGTTTGAACGCATAATTAAAACCTCCTGAAATTTTTTTTATTACAAATTATAAAAATTAAAAGTTATTTAAGTATTCAAGCCTTTTAAATATTTTATTGCAAAGTATTATCAATAAGATACCAACACAAATGTTCAGAATAATTATTATCAAAATATAAGCATTCTGTGTTTCAGGTTTAATTATGGTAAGACCAATATTTATAAGAAACAGAAAAAATAATGTGTATGACCAAATTAAAAAAAAATTTTCATAAATAAAATGAATAGAACCGCAGGTGGTTTTAATTGAGTATAATAATTTTCTCTTTTGATCAGCCTCTATATCTGTTATTTTTTGTGAATATAAATAAGAATCTATTGCCATTTGATGATTTGGATAAGTATCATTAAAAAATCGATATGCAATATCAACTTGTCGTTTTAAAATCCAAAATAAAAAATAAACTAAAACAATAATTAACGGTAAAATGCTTTGATATAACATAAATTACCACCCCATAAAATAAAATTTAATATATTCATTTCAATAGATATATCCTTTCTAAATCATTTATTGGAACATTAATTTAAAATATTTTTCTAACTCGTTAATTATCAAACAAATATTTTTTGCATCTAATTTCATTGTCTGCATATTTGTTATTTTCAAATTTTGATCGGCAACCGAAATCTATAATTTGACTGTCGCACCGAATGGTAATTCTGTATCTGAAGGCGTAAGCGCTATTGTCATAACCTTGTTCTGCCAGCTATAATTTTTATAGATTTCACAGATATCGGAATCAAGGTCTGACGCTATTATTACAATATGTTTTCTATTTTTAATATTTTTTTCAAGATGGTCGAATACCGCCTTATGACTCGTCCCGCCTCGTGAATAGCGGGTTTTAACAAATTCATCAATAGCTTTTGCGTATGCTTCAAAGTTCTGTATTTTAGTGATCTCGCTGTCGTGTATTATAATTTCGAGCGGATAACCTTTTTTATTCAGCTGCCAAAGCACAAAATATATTTTTCGTATATCGTCATTTCCCATTGAGCCCGATTCGTCTATAGATAGCCATATCTTGGGTTTTTCAAGCGAAAAATTCAGAGACGGCAGCGCAGTAATATGCCGGGCGTATAACGACGGTTTTGTCCATGTTGAAAATTCATTTTCCGATTTGTTGAAACAGATGTTATCAAGTTTTGTTTTGATTATTTTCAGCCAGTCAAGTTTAACGCTTAAAGTAACGCCCAGTTTTTCGAATGTCTCACTATGCCCGAGTCCGCGCAACCGCTCGATAAGGTCATTTATGCTGTCCCTGATCAGCGCCTGAATCTCTGGATTTTCCCGTTGAGCGCTATTAGCTGCAGCGTTGTTTTCGTCGAACCGTTCGTGATTGCAGTCCAGCGTTTTCAATGATGAATAAATATAATCACGGATAATGTTGCAATATCCGGGATAATTCGCTGCAGTGTTGTTTGTATTCTCGTCGGTACTGATGCCGAAGGCGCATCGTTCGTTTTCAGTTTTTTTATCATCTGTTATGTTCGTCTGCGGTATTCTTATAATTTTAACTGCGCTTTCCTTTATCAAATATTCAACGATATATTTGGGGGTGTAATAGACTCCTTGCGATTTTCTTTTTGATTTCTGTTTTTCCTCGCTTTTATGCCCTTGAACATATCCCAAATACTGCTCATACATTCCGCCCAAAACATCAGCGGAAATAACGGAAAAATCATAGCGGTAGCCGTCTTTTGTTTCGTAAAGTCCTTTTATCACTTCACTAATAACTTTGTCGCCTGCTTTCCATTCCTCGCAATAATGAGGAGCGAAAAGTTTTGAATTAAAACCGTCGTCAAAGTCGCGAAAAA
>ERZ795059.2060-NODE-2060-length-21414-cov-26.078140_pt1 | contig 21414 bp, 18 predicted proteins | sample MGYA00375143_ERZ795059 | MGnify/ENA primary metagenome ERZ795059 (study PRJEB30188, sample SAMN05720168) | activated sludge metagenome | isolation source: Anaerobic digester | place: USA | collected 2015-01-07 ... | reverse complement strand
CTTTTTATATCATACATCGAATGTCTAATATTATCATTTCTTTTTTGTCTTTTTTGGCTTTGTCTTAAAGCTTTCTCAGCATTTTTTTTGTTTGGCATTATTTTTTATTAATATAATTAATTAAACTTATATAATTTTAGCAAATTTTTATTTTTTTGCAATACTTATCATTACGTGTATAATATTAATATTATATAATTAACAATTAATTAAAACTATATGTCAAAAACAATAGAGAACTTATCGAAGGCATTTGCTGGCGAGAGCCAAGCAAGAAATAGATATACAATGTTTAGTAAAGTAGCAAAAAAAGAAGGGTATGAGCAAATAGCAGCTATTTTCTTAGAGACTGCTGATCAAGAAAGGGAACATGCTTCAAAATTATTTGAATATATTAATGAGATCAAGGAAGGTATTAATGTAGTTAATGTAGAAACATCAGTTCCAAATATCTATTCTAATACAATTGATAATTTGAAATCTGCAATAGTTGGTGAAACAGATGAATTTGAAAATATGTATCCAAGTTTTGCGCAAATTGCAATAGAAGAAGGATATACCGAAATAGGGAATAAATTAAATTTAATTGCTGTCGCAGAAAAACATCATAAAGAAAGATATGAAAAATTATTAAAAAATTTAGAAGAAGGTAAAGTATTTAAGAAAGATAAAAAAGTATTTTGGGTTTGTAGGGAATGTGGTTTTGTATATTATGGGGAGTCAGCTCCAGAAGTTTGTCCTTGTTGTGGTCATCCTCAAGCATTCTATCAAGTTCAAGAGGAAAACTATAATTAATAAAACATGTAGAACTTATTGTAAAACATATATGACAAACAATAAGTAACTATATTTTAAAATTAAAATAAAAGGCAGTGTTTATTATAGCTGTCTTTTATTTTTGGGGTGGCATGCGGGCTTCGAACCCACGACCCTCGGTGCCACAAACCGATGCTCTACCAACTGAGCTAATGCCACCATATTTAATGGTTCTGATTATATCATATAAACATATTTTTTTCAATTTTAAAAATAAAAACCACGCTTAGATTTGAGTTAAGCGTGGTAATATCTATCTTATTTTACCTAATATTGTTTCATATACATCATTCACATTTCTAAAATTAATATTTTCATCAACTAAGGAAATATTAAATTTTTCTTCAATATAAAATATTAATTCACAAATATCTATTGAATCTAACCCAATATCAGAATTTATATCTAGCCACATGAATTTATCATTATTTAGTACACCATTTTCTAGATCTTTGTTTATATTTTTAAAAATATTTTTTAATTCCTCTATTATATATTTTTCTTTTTCATCCTGGGCTTGCGTAGCTTTTTCCATAATAAGCCTCCTATATAAAATTTTGGTACGCCCACCAAGAATCGAACTTGGATCTAGAGCTTAGAGGGCTCCTATTCTATCCGTTGAACTATGGGCGCTTATCCTAATTAGATTAGCAAATTATATATTTTAAGTCAATCTAAGTATTAATATAATCATTTTTTTCTTCCAGAGATAATCTTTCTATTGCATATCTTAACATTACTCTTGGCATATTTTTATAATTCTCATTTAAAAATTTTATTAATATATTTTTATCTATTCTTTTTCCAATTTCCCTAAGCATCCAACCAGCTGATTTTTGTATCAAATCTTCATTATCATTTAATAAGATTTTACAGATTTCTAATGTATCTTTATATTCATTATTTTTAATAAAAGCAAATGTTGATACAATAGCTATCTTTCTTTCCCACATATTGTTTGATTTTGCAAGTCTATATAATATATTTCTATTTTTGTTTATTAAATATTCTCCAACTATTTTATAACAAGAATAGTCTACTAAGTCCCAATTGTTTATATATATTGTATTTTGCAAATAATAGTCAAAAATATTTTTTAATTCTTTTTTCTTATTTTTTTTATACTTTTAAATTTATATGTTAATATTATTATTCCAGTTAATCTAACTTCGTGATATTCATTTTTTAAAAGGAGATCTATATTATTTAGACTAATATTTATATATTTTTTAGCTATGGTTCTTATATCTTCCATTCTAATTTTTAGAAATTTATCATTTTCAGCATACTGTCCTTTATTGGTTTTAAAAAATTTTATATTATTATTTTTATTTTTACATTTATTTAGTTCAGAAATAATATTTATATAATTATTGCTTATCGTGGAATTTTTCATAAACTTCTTTTAATCTTTTATTAGTTATATGAGTATAAATTTGTGTTGTAGATATAGAAGAATGGCCTAGCATTTCTTGTACCGATCTTATATCAGCTCCTTGATACAGTAAATCTGTTGCAAATGAATGTCTAATAGTATGTGGAGTTACCTTTTTTGTTATGCCAGCTATTCTTGCATATTTTTGTACAATTCTTTCTATAGATCTGGGTGTTAAATTATTTAATTCATGTTTAGATGGATCCAAATCTGTTCTTATAAATAAGGCGTCTGATATATCTGTTCTTTTTTCTAAATAATTTTTTAGTGCTTCTTTTGCACTTTCTGATAAAAATACGACTCTAATTTTGCCACCCTTGCCTCTTACGGAAAATTCATCCTTGTTTAAGTTTATATTTTCTTTTTTTAAGCTAGTTAGTTCACTAACACGCAGACCAGTAGAGAATAAGAGTTCTAATATTGCTATATCTCGTAATTTTGTTAGCTCATCTATTTTTATTAAACGTGGTGCATCTATTATCTTTTTTAATTCATCTCTTTCCAAAAAATCTACTTGTCTAGGGTCTTGCATTGCAAGTTCTATTTTTTCCGGGGTAAAACTTTTTATGTCCATTTTTGCTAAATATTTTAGGAACATTCTTAATGCTATTAAATGATAATTCCTAGTATTAGTTTTCATTTCTCCATCTCTTGTCCCGTTTTGTCTTCTAAGATATAGCACAAAGTTATTTATCAATTCTTGATCTATATCTTTTACATCATTTATCTTGGCAAAGGTAAAAAATCTATTTAAATATCTTCTATAATTACTTACAGTTTTTAGGCTCCTATTTTTATTTACTTCTAAATAGGAGATAAACTTATCTATTAAATTTTGTATATTTTTTGGTATTTTATATTCTTCCATATGAATATATTTTATCATATATTTTGCGACAATAAAAATTTTAATTGAAAAATATAGTATAATTTGATAAAATGTTAGTCATTAAATTTTAATTAAAACAAAATGGCAATTATTATAAACAAAAAGTTAGAAGAATCAAAGTTAGTATTTAATATTGAAATACCATTTTTTGATTATGAAAAATATATTAGAGAATCAGCAGAACATTTAAGCGAACATGTTAATATTCCTGGGTTTAGAAAGGGCAAAGCTCCTTATGATATAGTAGCAAAAGAAGTTGGCGAGATGACGATCTATGAAAATGCATTACAAGATATTATAGAAAATGCTTATGATGAATTTATAAAAAAAACAGAAATAAAAGAAAAGATCTTTTATGAACCAGATATTCAAGTTGCACAATTAGTTCCAGGGAATCCAATAGTTTTTAACATAGAATATATGTTAATTCCAGAAATAACATTAGGAGATTATAGGAATTTGAAAATTAAAAAATCAAAAATAGATACAAGCTCTGAAGAATTTAAATTAAAAGTTAATAATGCAATATCAGAATTACAAGATTCAAAATCCATCAAAAAAGAAATGGATAAAGCTATAGAAATAGGGGATCAGGCTACATTAAATATGGATCTATTCTTAGATGGCGTTCCATTAGAAGATGGATCGATTAAAGATTATACTCAATTGATTGATCCAAAAATTTTTATTCCCGGATTTGTAGAAAATTTAGTAGGATTAAAAAGCGGAGATAAAAAAGAGTTTGAGCTATTATTCCCAGATAATTATTTTGATAATAAAGTTGCCGGTAAGAAAATATTATTTAAAGTAGAAATATTAAAAGTATATAAAGTTAATAAGCCAGAATTAAATGATGAATTTGCTAAGGGGTTTGGTTTTGATAAATATGATGATCTTAAAAAGCATATAGAAAATAATATAAGAGATGAAATAGAGGCTAAAGAGATAGATAAAAAAACTATTGAGATGATAAATAAAATAATTCAAAACTCTAAAATATCCCCTATTCCAGATAGATTAATTGATCTTGAGACAAAAAAGATGATTGAAGAATTAAAAGATAGCTTATCACAAAGTGGGATGGATTTTGAAAGGTATAAAGAATCAATAAATAAGACAGAAGAAGAATTAAAAAATGAATTTAGACCAAAAGCTGAAGAAAGATTAAAAATGGCTTTAATTATAGATAAGATAAGTGAGGTGGAAAATATAATAGTAACAGAAGAAGAAATAAATAAGGAAATAGAGGATGCAAAAAATTATTATAAAAATCATCCCGATTTTGAGAATATAAAAAATAATTTAGAGCAACCAGCTTATAGACAGCAATTGGGAAGAGTTTTAAAAAATGAAAAGACTATAAAATTTTTAAGAGAACAAAATTTTATAGATTAGGTAAGATTGTTTTATATATTTTGCTAATATTAGGATAAAAAGTATTAGAAATGTTGACTAATTTATCATTTTCCTACTAAAATAATAAATTAGTCAGTAATTATAAGTTGGATGTTTAAATATATACTTCAAAAAATAAAAAATAATAAAACTATTAGAGATATTTTAAGAATGTCATGGCCGATAATGTCAATTAATATTTTCCAGTCAGCTTATCAGTTGATTGATACATTTTGGGTTGGTAGAATTGGTGCTGATGCAATTTCTTCTGTATCCATTACATTCCCTATTATATTCTTTTTTACATCAATAGCGTCTGGAGTAACAATTGCTACTTCTATCATAATTTCACAGTATAAAGGAAAACAAGATGAAGAAAAAATTAAATTTGTATCCTCACAAGTTTTAATGATTGTTTTCTTTTCTTCAGTGTTACTTGCAGTCATAGGATATTTACTATCTCAACCCTTATTAGAATTGGAAGGAGTTAGAGGAGATGTACTAAAGAATGCAATGTATTATGTGAAAATATGTATAATAGGATTGCCAGCTGTTTATTTATTTTATGCCTTCCAATCTATAGAAAAAGGTTTGGGGAACATGAGAAGATCTATGAGAATAATGATTGCAACATGTTTATTAAACGTTATTTTAGATCCTATTTTTATATTTAATTTAAATGGTGGTGTAGCAGGAGCAGCTATAGCTACAATTATATGTCAATTTATATCGGCGATATTATCTTTGTATTATTTATATGGAGATGATAAAAGAATTATTATAAATTTAAAATATTTAAGTATAAATAAGCCATTATTAAAGAAAATAAAAGATTTAGGTATACCATCATTTTTGATACAAGCATCAAGTGCGATAGGATTATATATAATAACTGTTATAACAGTATTTATAACAAAACTTGATACTAATCTTATTGCTTCCATTAGTATTGGTTTGAGAATATTTTTATTTATATTAATTCCTGCTAATGCAATATCTGCAGCAACTTCTGTTTCAGTGGGGCAGAATTTAGGTGCTGATAACATAAAAGGCGCAAAAAGGGCGATAAAATTAGGATGTCTTATATCATTTGTGCTTTTATCTTCTCTTGGTATAATTTGTTTTATTTTTGCATACAAAATTGCTGGGTTCTTTGTAAATAATAAAAATGCCATAGTAATACAAGAGACAGGACGTTTTCTAAGAGCTGTATCTTTAATATTTGGTTTCCTTGGGGCACAGTTATCTATGCTTGGGGCATTTACGGGTAGTGGTGATACAAAGAGATCTACGCTCCTTACAGTTTTAACTGGTGGTTTAATGCTACTATTTGGTTTTATTCTTTCAAATACAAAGATGGGGTATTTTGGCTTATATATAGCATTTCCTTTAGCAGGTTTTATGTCTTTAATTATAACTTATATAATATATAGAAAAGAAAATTGGACACATAGAAGAATAACACAAGAATTAGAAAATAAGGAATAAAAATTAATGGATTTAGAATTCAAAAATTTAGACTTAAATAAAGATTTTAGAAAAGCATTAAATTTAATGGAAAATACAAGTAAGAATATTTTTATAACTGGCAAAGCTGGTTGTGGAAAATCTACTTTATTATCATTATATATTGCCAAAACAAAAAAGAATGTTGTTATTTTAGCTCCAACCGGAGTTGCGGCTTTAAATATAAGTGGCCAGACAATACATTCTTTTTTTAAATTTAAGCCAGATATTACATTAGATAAAGTTCACAAAATAAAAGATAATAAAATATATAAAAAAATAGACACAATCATTATAGATGAGATATCAATGGTTAGGGCTGATTTAATAGATTGTATGGATAGGTTTCTCAGATTAAATGGGAGGGATAAAAATAAAAAATTTGGTGGTCTTCAAATGATTTTAATAGGAGACTTGTATCAATTAGAGCCGATAATTAAAGATGAAGAAAAAGCATATTTTTATAATTTTTATCAAACCCCATATTTCTTTTCTAGTAAGGCTTTTAGTGATTTTAATTTTGAATATATAGAACTAAATAAAATATATAGGCAAAAAGATAAAGAATTTATAGATATTTTAAATGCGATTAGAGTAAATAATATTGATAATAAAAAGTTAGATTTTCTAAATAAAAATATAGATAATATAGCTGGTATAAACAATTTTAATATTTATTTAACAACAACTAACAAATTAGCCGATAAAATAAATAGCCAAAAGTTAAGAGAATTAAAATCATTTTTATATAAATCTGATGGATATATTTCTGGAGAATTTGATAAACAGAATTTGCCAAATAGTATTCAACTATATTATAAAGAAGGAGCACAAGTCATAATGTTAAATAATGATAGGCTTTCTAGATGGGTAAATGGAAGTGTTGGTATTATTAAGAAAATAAAAGAGATATCAAGATTGGAGAATATGATTATTATACAGTTAGAAAATGGGAAAGATGTTGAAGTTGAGAAATATACGTGGGACTTATATAAATATGAATATAATAAAGATAAAGACATAATAGAGTCAGTATTAGTAGGTTCGTTTACTCAATATCCATTTAAATTAGCATGGGCTATAACTATTCATAAAAGTCAAGGTAAAACATTTAATAATATAATATTAGATTTAGGTTCTGGAGCATTTGCTAGTGGGCAAGTTTATGTTGCTCTAAGTAGGTGTACAAGACTGAAAGGGATAACTTTGAAGCAAAGAATTAACAAAAGTGATATTATATTAAATAGTAGAATTAATAATTTTTTTAGATCATTAAATTCAGAACAATAATTATATGAATATTTTTCAAGCGATTATATTAGGTCTGACGCAAGGGATAACAGAATGGTTTCCAGTTAGCTCATCTGGTCATTTAGCATTAGTTCAATATTTTTTTAATATAAAAGTTTCTACTGCTTTTGATGTTTTTCTACATTTTGCGAGCTTATTTGTAATTGTTTTAATTTTTTGGAAGGATATTAAGAAGCTTATTATTGGGATAATTCATAAAGATAAACAGTCTATTAATTTATTTTTATATTTAATTATTGCATCTATACCAGCTGGCATTATAGGCTTTTTATTAAAAGATAAAATTGATAGTATTTTTTCTAATATTTTGTACATAGGTATCTCGTTAACTATAACGAGTTTAATTTTATTCTTTACAAAGTTTGCAAAGAATAAAAATAGGAATTTAAATTTTAAGAATAGTTTATTGATTGGTATATTTCAAGCAATTGCAATATTGCCAGGAATATCAAGATCAGGATCAACAATTTCTGCTGGTTTATTTAGTGGGTTAGATCCAAAAGTAGCAACTAAATTTTCGTTTTTATTATCTATTCCTGTTATATTAGGGTCTACAATCTTGGAGGCTAAAAATATAGGGAAAGTCAATAATATTTTAGATCTGTTAATTTCATATATTATAACAGTAGTAATTGGTTTTTTATCATTGAGATATATTCTAAAAGTAGTTGATAAAAATAAATTTAAATATTTTTCATTATATTGTTTTATATTAGGGTCTTTAGTTATTATATATTCATTGTCTATATGATTTTGGTGCCGAAAGAGGGACTTGAACCCTCATGAAGAAATTTCACACGATTTTGAGTCGTGCGCGTCTACCAATTCCGCCATTTCGGCATATATATTATATAAAAATATCATGTTACGAAAAAAGCGTCAACTATTGCTTTTTTTATAAAAATAGTATATATTATATCGAATATATAAGAGTTTCTTTTATTCGATAAGAAATCTAAAGAATGGTCGACTTATATAAAACATTGTAATAATATATTAACAAAATGGTAAAAAAAATATACGTTGGTAGTTTATCTTATGATACAACAGAAGATGGTCTAAACTCTGCTTTTTCTGCGATTGGACCAGTTGCATCAGCTATAATTATAAAAGATAAATTTACTGGCCATTCTAAGGGTTTTGGATTCGTTGAAATGCAAAATGAAGAAGATGTTCAAAAAGCTATTGACGCTTTAAATGGTACAGAATTGGATGGTAGGACAATAAGAGTAAATGAATCAATTCCAAGAGAAAATAATTTTAGAAAAGGGAATTATGGAGATAGACCTCAAAAAAGATGGTAGAAAGATGCTAGGTTAACCTAGCATCTTTTAATACTATTGATTTTATTAAACAATATGATAACATAGTTAGTAATTTATATATAAGGAGGATGCTATGTCAAGTAACTTGGAACCTATTGTAGTTCTAAAAGATGGTCAGACTATTAGAATTAAGCTTGAGGATTTAACAATATTTAGAAAAAATTTTTATACTATAAAAATCAATGGTAAGACAATTTTGTTGTCCCATGAGAAAGATGGGAAATTTATAGAAGCATCTATATTATCTTAAAAATAATAATCCCAATAGTAAATCTATTGGGATTTTATATTGGTGCGGGTGAAGGGACTTGAACCCCCATGGATTTCTCCACTTGCTCCTAAGGCAAGCGCGTCTGCCATTTCGCCACACCCGCAAGCATAATAAGATAATAACAAATTTTTATCTTTTTATCAATACCTTTATTTACAAATTATAAATAATTATATAATATAAAAATAAATTTATTTAGGAGGTATGGTATGTTAAGAGTAAAGCTTCTTGATGATCATAAAATATCAGCAAATATGATGGCTTCTCATGCTGGTAGAATTTGTTATAAATCAGATATAGGTGATATTTATAGAGAGGAATTATTGGATGTTGAGAATCAATTATTTAAAAAAGGACATCATACAACATTTGAACATCAATTATTTAATTTTGAAATTGATGGAATAGCAATATCTGATGTAACTCTTGGTTTACATCTTACGATTCCATTTTATAACTCAGATCAACGATCTGGTAGAAATTCTAAAATGTTTAGTAAACCAAATTTTAATGAAATTCAAGAATATATAGTTTCGGGCTATGGAAACAATAAAATAGATGATGTGATGAATTTTATAAAATTTAGTTATTCAATATTTTTTGAGAATATTGGACGAGCTACATCAGTTTGTTTTGATTATATAAAACAAGAGCGTATTGAAGATGCATATACAGTTAAATTAGCTAAGAAGATTGCACAAGAGCAGTTAAGAAATGTTGTTTCAACATCGTTTGATAGTGGGTTATTATTTTCTATAGATATACCAACATTAGTAGCAATGTATGAATGCCCACCAAATCCAGTGATAAAAAATATATCAGATATGATGAAATTAGAATTTCTAAAATATTTTCCAGAAATGTCATACATTTTTAGAGAAAATCAAAGGGAATTAGGATATGAAAAAATAATGGTTGAAAGTTGTAATGATATATTTTATTCTCCAATTAACAAACTCTTATCTTATCCATCTAATAAAGAAAAAATAGTAATTCCTAATATCAGAGATATGATCCCAGTTGATAAAGTGCCATATAAAAAAAGATATATGTCTAATAATATATTAGATGTTAAGAATGAAGTAGAAATATCCTTAGCAACAATGGGACAAGATCAGAGACATAGGACAATACTAAGATCAAATCCAGTATTTACAGGTAATTTTTATTCCCCACCAATTCTACAAGCATTAAATATTGAAGATAAAATATATCAGTTAATGAGCAATTGGAGAGATCTTTATAACAAAATAGATAATAATTTATTCTATCTTATAGCACCATATGGGGCTATGGTAAGATATATAAAGAAAGCTAATATAAATGCTCTTGCTCATGAACAGTTGAAAAGGCTATGTTGGCGTGCACAAGAAGAAATATATAATGTAAATAGGATATTAAGGGAGGAACTAAATGCAGTTAATAATAATACTTTGTTACAAATATTCTTACCTCCATGTATGAAAGAAGATGGAGTGTGTTATGAAGGTAATGAATGGTGCAGGAGGAAAATAAAAGATAAGGGCAACCCATGCCCTATTAGGGAAATTTAAGATTTTTAAGGGTGCAGATTAATTTTTGCACCTTTTATATTTACATTCAGCATTTTTTGGTGTAAAATATTCTCATTTAAAAAATAAGGCACAATATTTATGGAACCTAAAAGTATCATTGTGCGTGGTGCGCGCGTACATAATTTAAAAAATATAACAGTTGAAATTCCAAAAAATAAGATGACTGTTGTGACTGGTCTTTCTGGTTCTGGGAAGTCTTCTCTTGTATTTGATACGATTTATGCAGAGGGCAGAAGAAGATATGTAGAGAGCTTATCATCATATGCTAGACAGTTTTTGGGGTTAGAAGAAAAGCCAGACGTAGATGAAATAGAAGGGCTTTCTCCTACAATTGCAATTAATCAAAGAAGCATTGCTAAAAATCCTAGATCAACTGTTGGGACCATTACTGAAATATATGATTATATGAGATTATTATGGGCAAATATAGGTATTCCACACTGTCCAAAATGTAATAAAATTGTTACCAAGCAAACAACAGATGAAATAATATCAAAAATTTTATCTTTAGAAAAAAATAAAAAAATTCTAATAATAGCTCCTATTATAAGAGGTAAAAAAGGTGAACACAAAGACGTAATATCAAAAATTCAGAGTTCAGGTTATGTCAGAGTTAGAATTGATGGCACTATAATGGACATAGAAGAAGCCATAGATAAGACTTTAGAAAAAACAAAAAAACATACAATTGAAATTATTGTAGATAGAATAATTTTAGAAGATAATTTATCTGAAGATGATAAAAAAGAACAAAAGGAGAGAATAACCAATTCTGTAGAAACAGCATTAGACTTGGGAAATGGTATTATAATAGTTAATATTGAAGTAGATAATAAATTAGATGAAAATAAAATTAAATCCAAAGATATTTTTTATTCTCAAAATTTTGCTTGTCCAGATTGTGATATTAATTTAGAAGAAATTTCTCCTAGAAGTTTTTCTTTTAATAATCCATATGGTGCTTGTCCAGAGTGCTCTGGATTAGGAATAAAACAAAGGGTAGATCCTGATTTGTTAATTCCAAATAAAAAATTAAGTATAAATGAAGGAGCAGTATTGCCATGGCAAAAAATTATAATGGGGCATGGTTGGAATTATAGAATATTAGTTGAGGTTGCAAAAGAAAATAATATTGATTTAGATGTGCCAGTAGAAAAATTGCAGGAAAAAGATCTAAATATTATCTTATATGGTACTCAAGATAGATTATATAAAATAGGAAGATTTTCATTACCATATGAAGGTGTAATAAATAATTTAGAAAGAAGATATAGAGAGACTGATTCTGAATACAGTAAACTAGACATAGAGAAATATATGATTACAGAAATTTGCTCTTTATGTAATGGCAAAAAATTAAAGAAGGAATTTTTAGGTGTATTGGTAAGAGATAAAAATATAATAGAAGTTACAGATATGCATATAGATGACTCTATAGTTTTTTTTGAAAATTTGCTACTAACTTTAACTGACAAAGAGAAACAAATAGTTGAAAAGATAGTTAAAGAGATATTAGTAAGATTGAAATTTCTACAAAATTTAGGCTTAGGATATTTATCTTTATCAAGAAATAGCCAAACATTGTCAGGCGGTGAATCTCAAAGAATAAGGCTTGCAACACAAATAGGGTCATCTTTATCTGGCGTAATTTATGTTTTAGACGAACCAACCATTGGGTTACATAAAAGAGACAACGATAGATTAATTGACAGCTTAATAAAATTGAAAAATCTTGGTAATACTATTTTAGTGGTTGAGCACGATGAAGATGTTATGCAAAGATCTGATTATATTATTGATATAGGACCTGGGGCTGGAAAACACGGTGGTAAATTGATATACGCAGGAACATTAGATGGTATAAAAAATAATGAAGACTCAATAACAGGAATGTATTTAAGTGGGAGAAAACAAATATTAATTCCAAAAGAAAGAAGGAAGGGTAATGGAAAGTTTATAGAAATAAAAGGAGCTAGAGAATTTAATTTAAAAGATATAAATGTTAAAATCCCATTAAATGAATTTGTGTGTCTTACTGGAGTTTCTGGTTCAGGAAAATCAACGTTGATGGTTGATATATTAGCAAACTATCTCTTAAAAAAATTTTATAAATCTAAAGTTGATGTTGGAGAATTTAAAGAAATCAATGGTACAGAGAATATAGATAAGATAATTAATATTGATCAGTCACCAATAGGGAGAACTCCAAGATCTAATATAGCGACATATACTGGTATTTTTAATACTATTAGAGACTTGTTTGCTCAAACAACGGAAGCTAAAATTAGGGGTTATAAAGCCGGTCGTTTTAGCTTTAATGTTGAGGGCGGGAGGTGTGAGAATTGCCATGGTGATGGTGTTATAAAAATAGAGATGCAATTTTTACCAGATGTATATATTACATGCGATGTATGTAAAGGAAAAAGATATAATGAAAGTACTTTGGAGATTCATTATAAAGAGAAAAATATTGCTGATATTTTAGATATGACAGTAGAAGATGCTATTATGTTTTTTAAAGATATTCCAGCTATATATCCTAAATTAAAAGTTTTAAATGATGTTGGTTTAGGATATATAAAATTAGGGCAAAGTGCTACTACTTTATCTGGTGGAGAAGCTCAAAGAATAAAACTAGCAACAGAACTTGCCAGAAAATCAACTGCTAAAACCTTATATATCTTAGATGAACCAACAACTGGATTACATTTTGAAGATATAAATAAACTTTTACAGGTGTTACATAAATTAGTTGATAAAGGCAACAGTGTTTTAGTAATAGAACATAATTTAGATGTTATAAAAACGGCCGATTATATAATAGATTTAGGCCCAGAAGGTGGTGATAAAGGTGGTTATATAGTTGCAGAAGGGGCTCCAGAAGATATAGTAGAGATAGATAAAGGTTATACATCTAAATATCTAAGGGAAGTATTATTAAAAAATAGATAAAAAATATGAGAATTAAAAACTCCCATATTTTTATTAAATTATTAAAAAAAATAATAATTCTATTCTCAAAAATAAGAGCAAAAATTATCAGAGTTTAGAAAATAATATTATTATATTTAATTATAATTGATAAATTATAGAGAAAATATTTATCAAATAATAATATTATTTATTTTAATAAACCCCAATAAATCGCTCTTATTTTATTAGTTAATATTATATATCAAAAATTAAAGTATGCAATTATATAAAGTTGTGGAAAAGTAGAACATTAAGATTTTAATTTTTCTAGTTTTTCTTTAAATGCTTTATATTTCTCTTGCTCTTTTTCAATTATCTCCCTTGGGGCTTTTTCTATGAAGCCTCTATTATTTAATTTATTTTCTATATTATTTATAGAATCTTCTAGAAATTTTATTTCTTTATTTTTCTTTTTATTTAATTCATTAACTTCTTTTTTTGTTAATTCTATATACATCTCAAAATTAGACACTATAATTTTTACAAAATTATTATCGGTTGATGCTGGTGATTTCTCTGAAATTTTTATAGATTCTAGCATCCCTAAACTTTTTATTATTTTTGCATTTTCAGAAATTAACTTTATATCTTCATTAGCTATTATTAAACTATTTAATTTTATCTTTGGATTTACATTATATTCATTTCTAATATTTCTAATTGACGAGATAATACTTTTAATAGTTTCAAAATCATTATTGATATTATTATCAGATACTTTTATAATAGGTTGTGGCCAATCAGTAACAATTAGTTTAGAGTCATTAAAAATCATATCCCAAATATATTCTGTTATAAATGGCGCAAATGGATGTAATAGTTTTAATATATTTATAAAGGAGTATTGTAAGACTTGTAAATTACATCCGTGGTCTTTATTTTTAAATATTTCTATATACCAATCTGCAAAATCTTTCCATATGAAATCATATAATAAATCTCCAGCTTCTCCTATCCTATAATTATTTAATTTATCAGTTACAGTTTCTATTACCTTATTTATTTTATACATTACCCATTTATCTGTTAGATTTAATTCTTTTGTATTTATTTTAATATTTAGATTTTTTAAATTTTCTAATTCTTTAGTATTAAGATTTGAAAATGTATTATTATATTCAAGAACGAATCTAGAAATGTTCCAGAATTTATTTATAAAATTTCTGTATCCAGCAATTTTTTCAGTAGATAAATTTATGTTATTTCCAGGCGTTGTGCCAATTACTAAAGATAATCTTACTGCATCTGCACCATACATCCTAATCATATCATTTGGATCTATTCCATTGCCCTTTGTCTTACTCATTTTTTGGCCATATTGATCGCAAACTAATCCATGCAAATATACCTTGCTAAAGGGGTATTTATTAGTTGCATATTTACCAAGCATAATCATTCTAGCAACCCAGAAAAATAAAATATCATAGCCGGTTTCTAAGACAGAATTCGGATAGAATAATTTATAATCCTCAGCATTTTCATCTGGCCATCCAAGAGTAGCAAATGGCCATAAAGCAGAAGAAAACCAAGTATCTAATGTATCTTCGTCTTGTTTTATTTTTTTTGAGTTGCAGTAAGGACATTTTTCTGGTTTCATTTTTGCTACTATTATTTTTTTACATTTTAAGCATTCATATACAGGTAACCTATGTCCCCACCAGATCTGTCTAGATATACACCAATCTTTTAAATTATCTATCCATTGAAAATATGTTTTATTAAATCTTTGTGGAATAATTTCTATATAATTATTTTCTACAGCTTCTTTTGTAATATATTTTAAAGATTTATTATCGAGTGATTTTATTTTTTTATTTACATCTATAAACCATTGTTCTGATATTAGTGGTTCAATTATTGTTGAACAACGATAGCAATGGCCAATAGAATGCGTTATTGGTTCTATTTTTGTTATTAAATTTTCTTTTTGTAATTTTGAGATGATTTTTTCTCTTGCTTTTGATACTGTGAGGCCATTAAAATCATTTCCAGTCTTATCATTTAACGTGCCATTATTATTTAAAATATTTATAAATTCTAAATTATATTTTTGTCCAATTTTATAATCATTAGGATCATGTGCAGGTGTAATTTTTAAAGCCCCAGTTCCAAAATTTTTATCTACATATTCATCTGAAATGATTTTTATTTCTCTATTAGCAACAGGAATTATTGCAACTTTACCTATTATATTTGTATATCTCTCATCTGTTGGATTAACTGCAATAGCTGAATCTCCAAATATTGTTTCAGGCCTAGTTGTTGCTATTGTAATAAATTCATTAGTATCTTTTATTTTATATTTTATATGATATAAATTGCTATCAATATCTTTATATTCAACCTCATCATCAGCCAATGTAGATTTGCAACCGCTGCACCAGTTTACTATTCGTGGGCCTTTATATATAAGACCATCATCATACATTTTTTTAAAAACGGTATAAACTGCATTTGTTATGCCTCCATCTAAAGTAAATCTTTCTCTTGACCAATCAACAGATGCACCCATTTTTTTTATTTGATTTATAATATTTTCATGAAATTCATTTGTCCATTTCCAGCATTCTTCAATAAATTTTTCTCTTCCAAGATCTTCTTTTTTCTTTCCAGATTCTGCTAATTTTTTTTCTACAACATTTTGTGTTGCAATAGCTGCATGGTCCGTTCCAGGTAACCATAGAACTTTGTATCCCTCCATTCTTTTAAATCTTATTAAAATATCTTGTATTGCTAACATTATAGCGTGTCCTAAATGTAAGTTACCAGTAACATTTGGAGGTGGTAAAATTATCGTAAAAGTTTCTTTTGAATTTTTATTTTCTTTTGTGTTGTTTGGATTAAAATATCCATTCTTTTCCCAATTTTCATATATATCATCCTCTATTTTTTGTGCATTATATGTTTTATCCATAATTTAAAGAGAAAAAATTAGTAAATATAATTAAAATTGTATAATTTTATATATATAAAGTCAATTCATTTTTATTACTTCTATTTCATTATCATCTATTCTTTCCAATAATATTATTAAAGAAATTATTGTCCAAAATAATAGCGAAAGGTCATTTTTAAAAAAGGGTACATCTACTAATCCATGTATTATTAAGGCAAACATAGAAGCGCTAATTGCTATTGATAATGTTTTATTTTTATCTTTTAATAAATAACATTTTTTAAAAAATATATAGAATATTATTAAAAAGATAATCAGTCCAAAAAATCCTAGTTCAGACCAAAAATTTAAAAATATATTATGTGGGAATAAAAACGTTTCATAATTTTTATTTAATTTATATGGTTGTATTTTATTTTGATAGTTATTCAATCCAGCTCCAAAAAGAAAATTATCTTTTAACATATTTTTTGTTTCTACCCACATTTGATATCTAATTTTTCCAGAATAATCGTTTAATAATATTTTATTATTTAATATTTTTTGTGTAGATGGTATGAAAAATAATATTGTAATTAAAATTATAAAAGCAAATACAAAATTTAGTTTATCTTTCGTATATAAAAATAATATAAAAATTATTGATGCTATTACTGCCACAAGTGCACCTTCTGATTTAGCAAATATTATTGACAAGATCCCCAATATTATAACAGCCAAATTAAATATTAATAAAAATTTGTTTTTTCTTAATTTTTTATTTTTTATAAATGCGATAAATTTACCAATATATAAAGAAACTATTGGTGCAATATACAACCCCAATGCATTTGGATATTCAAATACACTTGTTACTCTTCTTGTTGCTTTTGCTGTCCATAAAGGATCACTTTGTGATATTCCAACTCCTGTTATTTTTTGAAATATTGCATAAATAGATAGATATATGGTACTTAATCCTAATACATCAATTATTAAATTTAAATCCTGCTTAGTTTTCAATCTATTTATTAGGATTATAAAAAATAGCATAGGTTCTATAATGTATGATTTAAAAATACCTAATGATTGGAAAGAATTATCAGATATTTTTAATGAAATGCATGAAACTATAAATAATCCAAATAATACAAAGAAGAAATTATAAAATTTTATATCAATTCTATTTTTTATTATCTGATATGCAAAACTTATAAAAAGAGAAATAAGCATAATCTCTAACAACGTTGTTGGTATTTCAAAGAATTTAAATCTTACAAGATATGTTGGGAATAATAAAATAATAAGAAAAATAGAAGCCCTTTCTTTTTTTATAGAAAATAATGTAAAAATAATAATAAATATAAAAATACAAAAATTTAAAAACATTTATCAACTTTTAATTATTTTGTTATATGTTACACTATAATAAAATTAATATTTTATCAATATATTATGCAGTTTATTGCTGATTTCCATATACACTCTAAATATTCTAGGGCAACAAGTAAATTAACTGATATAGGACATCTTTATGTATATTCTAAGTTTAAGGGTATAGATATTTTAGGGACTGGAGATTTTACACACCCTCAATGGTTTAATGATCTAAAAACTAACCTAAAGCTAGAAGAAAATGGATTATATACTATAAAGGATGGGGTGATAAATAATCTAGGAGATAAAAATTTGATAGAATTAAATAATATCTTTAAAAAAAAGATATATTTTATGCCAACAGCTGAAATAGCTTGTATTTTTAAAGATAAAGATAAAAATAGAAGGTTACATATAGTTTTGATAGCTAGTAGTTTAGAATCAGTAGAAAAACTAAATAGAAAATTAGCAGAGATAGGTAACATTCACTCAGATGGAAGGCCAATTCTTGGAATACATGCCAAGAAGTTATTAGAAATTTGTTTGAATATAGATAAAGATATTCTTTTTATTCCAGCTCATATATTTACGCCATGGTTTGGGTTATATGGTTCTAAATCAGGTTTCGATAGTATTTATGATTGTTTTGGAGATATGACACAATATATATATGCATTAGAAACTGGTCTTTCGGCAGATCCAGAGATGATATATAAATTAAAAGAAACTGAAAATTTTCAATTAGTATCTAATTCTGATGCTCATTCACCAGAAAATTTAGGGAGAGAAGCTAATATATTAGAAGGAGAGGAACTATCTGCTAATAATGTTATTAATGCAATAAGATATAAAAATAATGATAAATTAAAGTTAAAAACAACGATTGAATTTTTCCCAGAAGAAGGTAAATATCATTATGATGGCCATGCAAATTGTAAGGTATCATTTTCTCCAGAAGAAACGATAAAACATAATGGTATATGCCCAGTTTGTGGCAGAGAGCTAGTGAAGGGGGTTCTATACAGAGTCAATAAATTAGCAGACAATAAAGAAAATGATAATATTAAATTTGATTATTATTCAATAGCACCATTAAAAATGGTCATATCAGAAGCTATAGAAAAAGGTGAAACATCAAAAATTGTATCTGAAATATATAATAATATAATTAGAAAGGGATATTCTGAATTTGAAATCCTTATATTTTTAGATTCAAATAAATTGGACTATGTTTTAAGTGATATTAAAGAAAAATATAAAATAAAACAAGCAATTATAGATATAAGAAATAAAAAAGTTAAAAAAATACCAGGTTATGATGGTATTTTTGGCAGGATTGAATTAATAAAAGAAAAAACAAAACAGCAGGAAACATTATTTTAATTCTGTAATAATTTTATCTATTTGCTTATATAAATTATCTATATTTCCATTATTATCTATTATATAATCAGCAATAGATTTTAATTTATCTATATTTATTTCAGCTTCTGCTTGATCTTCTTTTTGAAAGTCATCAAATGTTTTGTTTCTATCATCTATATTTTCATTTCTTTGTATTAATCTTTGATATCTGTTTTCTATATCTGTATCTATAAATAATAATTTAAATTCTGGTAAAGATCTTAATATCTCTATATCAGTCAATCTTCTTACGCCATCTATAACTATCATTTTTTCATTAGAGTTTAGTATATCGTTATATATAACATTAGCTAGCAGATCATCTCCAAACGTGTTTCTTAACATTGTAGACATTTTTTGCATATTTTCTCTAGATATATCTTTATATATTCTTTGTAAAATATCTCTCAATACTTTAGAGAGTTTTAATTGTTGTGCTCCATATTGATTAATTAGATAATTAGCTGCAGTATCTTTACCGGCAGCTATTTTCCCGGCTATACCTATTATTATTCTGTCCATATATTTTTATTATTTTTGAGCATTCTTACCATATTGATCTTTATCATCAATAAGATCTTCCTCTTGCCAATCTTTAACCCAGTCTTCTACTTTTGAAATTTTTAGAGTATTATCTTTTTGTATTGCAACTACTTCTGCTATGCCAGCATTTATAATCATTTTTTTACAAATAAAACATGGAGCAGCATTGATTATATGAGCCTCCATATTTTGATCTAATATCATAGAGTATATATACATTTTAGCACCAAGTAGACTAACTCCAGCTCTTGCTGCATTTATTATAGCATTTTGTTCGGCATGCACACTTCTACATAGCTCATATTGCTGGCCGTGTGGAATATTTAATTTATCTCTTAAGCAGTTATTTCTTTCAAAACAATCTTTTGTTTTTCTTGGAGCTCCAACATATCCAGTAGAAATAATCTGATCATCTTTAACTATAATTGCTCCATGCCACCCTCTAAAGCATGTACTTCTCATTGCGACTTCTTTTGCAATATTCATATAATATTTATCTTTTGATAACCTTTTTGTGTTTAGTTTCATAAATTTATATTAATTTTTATTATATTACATTAAAGAGAAGAATATAAAAAGGTGTTAATAAATAAAAATCCTTTTACTAAAAGGATTTTTTGGTGGGTGCACCTGGACTTGAACCAGGGACCTCGACTTTATAAGAGTCGCGTTCTAACCAGCTGAACTATGCACCCATAAATTTTTGATTTATAATAATTTATGATATAATATTTTATTATTAAAATCAAGATCTAACCATAAGAATATGAATATTAAAAATATTATTATAGGTATAATTATGATAGCTATTGGTATTATATTCGTATGGCAAACAGAATGGTTTGTAAATAATTTTGGAAGAATAGGTTTTTTTGAAGAAAAAATGGGTTATGGATACAGTAGATTTGGCTATAAATTAATAGGAATAATATTAATAATATTAGGAGTACTGGTTGTTAGTGGTTTATGGAGTGGAATATTTATGGGACTATTTGGTCAATTTTTTGGCGGTTTGAGTAATTCATAATCTTAATTATATAGACAAAAATATTTTTGTCTGATATACTAATTTTATTGTTTTGGGCCCTTAGTCTCAGTTGGTAGAGCGCCTCGTTTGCACCGAGGAGGTCAGGAGTTCGAGTCTCCTAGGGTCCACCAGATAGAATTTATTATATTCATCGGTATTGATTAGGGTTTTTAGGAAACTAATATCACAAATATGTATTGTTAACTGAATTTAGAGCTGGCTTCTATATAGCTATAGAGTCAAAGAAAGAAGTTATATTAGCTTAACTGGATTAGGAGTTTAGTATAAATTTATCAATAGAGATCTAGTATTATAATATAAAAATTTTTGATTGTAAGATTAGATATACATAGTTTTTACTTTAAGATATAAAGAGTATTACAATATTTCTATAAGATATTGGTTAAAAGATTATTAAAATATTAAAATATATAGCTGATATAAAAAATAAAAAATTTAGGAAAGCGTCACAAGACTAATGAAATATTATCTGGCATATAAATTTAGGAGTTAAAGGATAATTATAGAGAAATCAGTTTTAAAAATTTTTTAATGGATAAAAAATATGTTCAAAGTAATATAGTATTTACAATATATTAAGTAATTTTATAGCAAAAATATTTACATAAAATTTAAAAGGTGATATAATGATAATATTGAAAATAAAAAGAAAGAACATTTAAAAATAAATAG
>ERZ795059.2048-NODE-2048-length-21473-cov-8.770147_pt1 | contig 21473 bp, 14 predicted proteins | sample MGYA00375143_ERZ795059 | MGnify/ENA primary metagenome ERZ795059 (study PRJEB30188, sample SAMN05720168) | activated sludge metagenome | isolation source: Anaerobic digester | place: USA | collected 2015-01-07 ... | reverse complement strand
GTTCGGATTCCAAAGCAAGATTAAATAAACTTATCTATTCGGAACTTGAAGACGTTCAAGCAACGTTAGAACTGATAGCGGCATTTAAAAACGACGAATCGTATGCGGAATTATACGGAGCGTTGAAAAAGGAAATCTTACGGAATTGCGAGCGGATTATAGCGGTTATATGCCTGCTGAATAATAAAACCGATTATAACGATTTATATTTTTGGTTTATTGAAAACCGGCTTATCAATATGGAAATTCCTGAGAGCAGGTTAAAAAAAATCTCCGGCAATCTTGAAACATTAAACGATTCAAAAATTAAAAAAGAAATTTTTTATTTGTTGACAACATTCGGTTTTGCCGAACTATTGAATAAATTTGGAATTGAGACGGAGGCTTTAACTAAAACGAAAATAGAGTATCTTGATTACGCGGCGTTTGGTTCGGAAAAATGCTTGAGAAGCTGGACGCGAGCGATAGCAATTAGTCTTATAGGCAAATTAAAGATTCAAAGATGCGGGAATAAATTATTGCCTTTGCTCAAAGACGCCGATTTTGTGATTCGCGAATCAGCCGCGGTTTCGCTATATAAATTAGATAAAAAACTATTTAATACCTATAAACAGGAATTAAAAAACGACGCCAGTCCGCATATAAGGAGAATGATTAGATTTATTGAAGAATTGAAATAAGGAGAAAAGTATGACTGAACAATATATTTTTACAATGCAGAGATTGAACAAATTTTACGGACAAAAACAAATTTTAAAAGATATTAATCTTTGTTTTTTTCCGGGAGCAAAAATAGGAATAGTGGGCGATAACGGCTCGGGTAAAACTACGCTGTTAAAAATAATGGCTCAGGTTGACAGAGAATTCGACGGATACGCAGAGCCCATTAAAAATTTAAAAATCGGATATATTCCTCAAGAGCCGGTTTTAAACGAGAAAAAAAACGTTCGCGAGAATATAGCCGAAGCTTTTTCCGAGACGATAAATTTATTAAAGGAATATGAAGAAGTTACAGAGAAGATGGGAACTGAAACTGACGGGGACGAGATGGAAAAACTTATGAACCGTATGTCGGTTTTGCAGGAAAAAATTGATATGAGCAACGGGTGGGAGCTTGAAACAGAACTAAATAAAGTATCAAACGCGCTGTTATTGCCGCCGGACGATATGGACGTAACCAAACTTTCGGGAGGCGAAAGAAGAAGAGTGGCGCTCTGTAAAGTTCTTCTCGAGCAGCCTGATTTATTGCTTCTTGACGAACCGACAAACCATCTTGACGCGGAGACAGTTCAATGGCTTGAAGACCATCTTAAGAATTATCCGGGCGCGGTTATTATTGTAACCCATGACCGATATTTTCTTGATAATATAACAAAATGGATACTTGAACTCGACGGCGGCAAAGGAATACCTTTTGAAGGGAATTATTCGTCCTGGCTTGATCAAAAACAGAAGATACTTGAAACCACCGAAAAGATAGAATCTAAAAAACAGAAGTTTTTAAAAAACGAACTTCAATGGATTAGAACAAATAAAAAAGGGAAACAATCGCTGTCAAAATCAAGAATCAATCAGTATGAACAGCTTATATCTCAGGAAAATTCGCTCAACGAAAATTCGCTTGAAATACAAATATGCCCCGGACCGAAACTCGGAAAACTCATATTGAATTTCGACGGAGTTTCTAAGGGATATAACGAGAATGTTTTAATTGATAAATTTTCATTCTCGCTTCCTCACGGAGCGGTAGTAGGTTTAATTGGACCGAACGGAGCGGGGAAAACCACTATGTTCAGAATGATTACCAATCAGGAAAATCCGGATTCGGGAAAAATAGAAATCGGCGAAACTGTAAAACTCGCATACGTGGATCAGCATAGAGATAATCTTGACGGATCAAAAAGCGTGTATGACGAAATTAGGGAAAACGTTGAAATTATTAAATTTGGAAATTTATCAATCTCAGCGAGAAATTATGCGGGCAGATTTAATTTTAAAGGAAGCGACCAACAGAAATTAGTCGGGAACTTGTCAGGAGGCGAGCGGAACAGGGTTCATCTTGCCAAACTTTTAAAATCAGGAGGAAACGTTGTTTTACTTGACGAACCGACCAATGATCTTGATATAACTACGCTTAGAAATCTTGAAGAAGCGATATTGAATTTTTCCGGCTGCGTTCTTGTCATAAGCCATGACAGATTCTTTTTAGACAGGATTTGCACGCATCTGATTGTGTTTGAAGGCGAGGGAAAATTAAAATGGTTTGAAGGCAATTTTAAAGATTACGAGGATTTTATGACTAAAGAATACGGAGCGGAAAAATTGACGAACCGCCGTTCAAAATATAGAAAACTAAATTTGAAAAAATAATATTAAAAAAAATAGATAGAGTAAAAAATGAATGTTAAGGAAGCGGCAAGAGAATTAATTGATAAATTACCCGGTGAAATTAATTGGGACGACATAATGTATGAATTTTATGTTCGTCAGAAAGTTGAGGATTCAATAAAAACAGCTGACTCCGGAAAAATTATATCTCGCGAAGAAGTCAAAAAAAGGTTTTTAACTGTATGAAATTTGAATAACCTTGAATATAAACCTTGGGAAATCATATAAAATGAAGCAAATACAGTATCAAGAAAAATACATTAAGAAGATATCAGAAACAGCGATAGGTTTTTTGTAAGATAAATATAGCGCTCGGAGCATTATTGACCTTCCATCGAACTATCTATATTTTTTACTTTTAACGACTTTTCCGGTTTATCCGGCTTATGCAGAGGAAAATTTTAATGAACAATTATATTGAAATCAAGAACGCGAGAGAGCATAATCTCCGCAATATTTCTTTAAAAATACCGAGGGAGCGGCTTGTAGTTATTACCGGTTTAAGCGGTTCCGGCAAATCGACTCTGGCGTTTGATACCATATACGCCGAAGGGCAAAGACGATACATTGAATCATTGTCGTCTTACGCGCGGCAGTTTTTGGGTCAGATGAACAAACCTGCGGTTGAATCCATAACCGGATTGTCGCCCGCGATATCAATCGAACAAAAAGGAGCCGGCAGAAATCCGCGTTCCACTGTGGGCACTATCACAGAGATTTACGATTATTTAAGAGTTCTATTCGCAAGACTTGGAACAATAAGATGTTATGAATGCGGGGATGAAATAAAATCCGCGACAGTAGATCAGATTGTTTCGGAAATTTATTCTATGATAAAACCGGACGAAAAATTTCTTGTGTTATCTCCGATAGTTTTGTCAAGAAAAGGCGAATATCAGTCTTTGTTTGAAAACTTGAGAAATAAAGGGTTTGCGCGCGTCAGAGTCGACGGAAAGGATTATATGCTCGAAGATAAAATAGATTTAAAAAAACATATCAAACATACTATTTCAGCGATAGTTGACCGTCTTGTAATGAAAGATAATATTAAAAGCCGCATAGCTGAATCTGTCGAAACAGCCGTAAAATTAAGTTCCGGTCTTGTCGAGATTGAAATACTGGGTAAAACCTCGAAAATATTCAGCGAGCAGTTGACCTGCCTTAAATGCGGAATAAGCTACAAACCGCTCGCGCCGAGAAATTTTTCTTTCAATAATCCTTACGGAGCATGTCAGACCTGTCACGGATTGGGAACTCAATTTGTGTTCGACGTCGATTTAATAGTTCCGGATAAAAATAAAAGCATAGAAGAAGGGGCGGTAGTTATTCATAATTCCGCGCATAGTATGTTCCGTCAGGAATTGCGTTCGCTTGCAAAACATTATGAATTTTCAACCGAAACTCCTTACAGAGAACTTCCTGAAAAAATTCAAAACATTATTTTATACGGTTCGCAGGGCGAAAAAATAATGAAGGAATACAAAAGCGAACGAATGGATTTTAAGTTTTCAGGAAAATGGGAAGGCGTAATTCCGATGCTGTTCAGAAGGTATAATCAAACCGATTCGGACGGAGCCCGCGAATATTATAAAAATTTTATGAGCGAAAAAGTTTGTCCGGAATGCGGAGGGGCAAGATTAAAAAAAGAAACTCTGTCTGTAACGCTTGATACGAATTCAGATAAGGGATATAACATTTACGAAATAGGCAACATGTCTATAATTTCCTGTTATGAATATTTCAGCAAATTGAAGTTTAAAGGCGAACAAAAAAAAATTGCGGAACAGCTTTTAAAAGAAATATGCGGACGTTTAAAATTTTTATTAAATGTCGGTCTTGGATATTTAGCGCTTAATAGAACTGCGGCAACTTTATCCGGAGGCGAGAGTCAGCGTATTCGGCTTGCCACTCAGGTGGGTTCGGGATTAGTCGGCGTTTTGTATGTTCTTGACGAACCGAGCATAGGACTGCATCAGCGCGATAATGAGAAACTGTTAAAAACTCTGATTGATTTAAAGAATCTCGGCAATACTGTGATTGTGGTTGAACACGATGAAGAAACGATTAAATCCGCCGATTTCGTGGTTGATTTGGGACCTGGAGCCGGAATATACGGAGGCGAAATTGTCGCAATAGGAACGCCGGATGAAATCCTGAAATCGAAAAAATCGTTGACTGCTAAATATCTAACGCGCGAACTTGAAATTAAAACTCCTGAAAAAAGGCGCGAACTCGAACCGAAAAAATATATAGAAATAATCGGAGCAAAAGAAAATAATCTGAAAAATATTAATGTTAAAATCCCGCTTGGATTATTTGTTTGCGTGACCGGAGTATCGGGTTCGGGCAAATCGACTTTGGTAAACGAAATTCTTTACAATGCGCTTCATAAATATTTTTTCAAAGCGAAGATAAACGTCGGAGAACACAAAGAAATAAAAAATCTTGATATGATAGATAAAGTTATTAATATAACTCAAGACCCGATAGGCAGAACTCCGCGTTCCAATCCGGCGACTTATACCGGATTATTCAACGATATCAGAGCGTTGTTTGCGTCGGTTCCCGAATCAAAAATGAGAGGATACGCGCAGGGCAGATTTTCTTTCAATGTAAAAGGCGGCAGATGCGAATCCTGTCAGGGAGACGGCGTTAAAAAAATCGAAATGCATTTTTTAAGCGACGTATTTATTCAATGCGAAGTCTGCGGAGGCAAGCGATTCAATTCTGAAACTTTAGAAGTTAAATACAAAGACAAAAATATTTACGACGTATTGAATATGAGCGTAAATCAGGCGCTGGAATTTTTCGATAAAATTCCGCAAATAAAACATAAGATTGCGGTAATGCGGGACGTGGGTTTGGGTTATATAAAACTCGGACAATCGGCGCCGACTTTATCAGGAGGCGAAGCTCAACGAGTAAAACTTGCCGGCGAACTTCTTAAAAAATCCACCGGTAAAACTTTATATATACTTGACGAACCTACCACCGGACTGCATTTCGACGATATAAAAAAATTGCTTGACGTTTTAAACAGACTTGTCGAAGGCGGCAATACGGTTCTTGTAATCGAACATAATCTTGATGTGATTAAAACGTCGGATTATATTATCGATTTAGGTCCGGACGGCGGAGACGGCGGCGGCAAAGTTATAAAAACAGGGTCGCCTGAAGAACTTGCGGAATGCGCAGAATCTTATACGGGACACTATTTAAAAAAAATATTGGGAGAAAAGTTATGAAAATAGGTTTTGCGAATCATCCCCGAGAAAATATTTACAAAGAAATAGAATGGGGAGGGAAAAACAAATTTGATTTTATCGATATGTGCCTTGAACCGGATAAAGCGGAACCGCATTTATTAAAAACTGCGGAAATCATCAAAATCTTAAAAGATTATAATCTCGGTTCAATAGGACATACGGCATATTATATTCCTATCGGTTCGCCTTTAAAGAAACTCAGAATCGCGGCGTTTGATATTTTAAAAGAATATATTGATTTTTTCGCTGAAATCAATTGCAGAAAAATGACGGTTCACGCGGACTGGGCGAATGGAATGTTCAGACCTGAGGAAAGCGTTAAGTTTCAAATCGAAACATTGAATAAAACAATCGAATACGCTCAAAAAAACAATGTTATAATTATGTATGAAACGGTTACGTCCGGCAACGACAATAAAATTAATATAAAAAAAGTTTTGGATAAATTGCCTGAATTAAGATTTCATGCGGATATCGGTCATTTGAATCTTTGCGGAAGAAATCCGCTTGAATACGTTAAACTTTTCAAAAAAAAACTCGAACATATTCACCTGCACGATAATAACGGGCAAATGGATTTGCATCTTCCGATAGGAACCGGAAACATAAATATGAAAGAATTAATTCCGAATCTAAAAAAGTTTTACGATAAAACCATAACTCTGGAAATTTTTTCAAAAGATAAAGATTACGTTTTGCTGTCGAAAAGAAAATTGCAAGAATTATGGGATAACGCTTAAGCCTAAGCCGCATTCGCGGAAAAGCTATTATATAATAATCGGAAATCGTTTTACGATTTCCTCAACTGTTAAAAAGTTGAAAATTAAAAAATTGCGCCAATACACTGTAATTTATATAGGTTTCAAAGCGTTTCAAAAAAAAATTCTTGCCGTAAATGCAAGAAATTTATTGATAAGATACTAACTTTTCGGAAAATAAATGAATTGATTAGAATTGTTTTAAAAATAACTTGATAATCATTTTAGAATTAAATCGGGGACATGGAAAATAAAAAAGAAAATTTTAATGACGTCAAATATTCTTTTGGCGTTACCGGTATGGCGTGCGTATCCTGCTCCGGCAGAGTGGAACAAAAATTAAAATCTATCGCAGGAATAAAATATGCGGCAATAAACGTATCGACGGAACGGGGTTTCGTGATAGCGGAACCTCGAATAACTCTGGATTTAATAAAAAAAGCGGTTATTGAAACCGGATACGGTTTTTCTGAAAAATCAGATATTGCGGCGGACGAAACGGCGTATTTAAGAGAAATGAAAAATATTCTGATATCATCTTTAATACCGGCGGTTTTTTTAATGATTCTAATGATATTTCATTACGCCGGAGTTCATATTCCTTATATGAAGACAATAGAAATAGTCTGCGGATTATTTTCTTTTTTCGTAGCGGGAAGAAAAATTTTAAAGAGCGCGTATATTGCAGTCGTTCATTTTCACGCAAATATGGACGTTCTGATTTCATTAAGTTCGCTATGCGCGTTATCGACATATTTTTTATCTTTTCTAAACGATAAAATAATTTCATTCGCTTACCTGTCCACAATGCTGATTACTATTCATATTATCGGAAAATATATAGAATCGAGTTTAAAATTTAAAGTATCAAACGACGTCAGAAAACTTATTGGAATCCAGAATAATCTGGCGAGTTTAATAAAAGAAAATGAAATATTGCAGGTTGACGTTGAATCGGTAAAAAAAGGGGACGAGATATTAATTAAACAAGGCGAACGGATTTTGCTCGACGGAATTATGATAAAAGGCGAACCGTGTTATCTTGACGAATCATTAATAAGCGGAGAATCAACGCCGGTATTGAAAAAAACCGGAGACAATATTATCGCCGGTTCAGTATCGGTTTCCGGGATATTTCATTTAAAAGTTGAGAAAACCGGAAAAGACACGTTTTTAAAACAAATAATAAAACTGATAGAAGAATCCCAGTCTTCCAAAATACCGATTCAGGCGTTTGCCGATAAACTTACTTTAATTTTTATTCCGTCTATTTTTGCCGTTTCGATTTTATCCGCGCTTGCGTGGTTTATATTTTTTAACGAACTTATTCCGTATCAAATAAAATTATCGGAATATTTTTTTTGGATAAGTCCGGCGGCCAATAGAATTACAGCGTCGATATTTATTTTTATATCGGCGCTTGTCATAGCTTGTCCCTGCGCCATAGGTCTTGCGATACCAATGGCTCTCGCTTCAGCTTCGGGAATAGCGGCGAGAAGGGGCTTGATTATCAAAAACGCGGAAACTATACAAACGTCGAAAGACATTGATTATATATTTCTTGATAAAACCGGAACAATAACCGAAGGCAAACCGGAAGTGATTGAATACGGCGTTTCAAAAGAAATTTTTTCTATAATCGCGTCTCTTGAAAAAAGGTCGGAACATCCGCTTGCGAAATCAATTTGCGGATTTGCCGAAGAAAAAAGTTTTTTTTCGGAATACGGTTTTGAAAAAGTTCAAGAAACGGCGGGGGAAGGAATCAAGGGCATTCTGAATAATACGGAATATTTCGCTGGCAAACCCCTAAATCCGGAATCATATTCGGAGACGCTGCAAAAAGGACGCATAGTTATTGAAATCCGAGTTAATAATCAAATTCAAGGATTTATCGCATTGTCTGATAAGATAAAAAAACAATCTTTTGAAGCGATTGATAAAATAAAAAAACTTGGCATTACGCCGGTTATGCTTACCGGCGATAATGAACTCACGGCAAAATATATAGCGTCGCAATTAAATTTAGCAGAAGTCAAATCAAACGTTAAACCTGAAGAAAAAGTAAATATTATAAGAGAATACCAGATGAAGAATTATAAAACGGCGATGGTTGGAGACGGTATAAACGACGCCGCGGCGCTGAAATCAGCAGATATAGGAATCGCTGTGGGAACGGGTTCGGATATTGCCATTGACAGCGCGGATATAATTATAAAAGACGGAGATTTAAACAGGGTTATCGATGCGATAAAAATATCAAGATTCTCTTTAAAAAAAATCAAGCAAAATCTGTTTTTTTCATTGTTTTATAATTCAATAGCAATTCCTTTGGCGGCAATGGGATTGGCGCATCCTTTGATTGCAGAAACCGCAATGGCGTTAAGTTCTATCAACGTCATAATTAATTCATCAAAAAAAAATTATTAAAAAATCGAACATATTTGTAGAATAATCATCTAATTTACAAAATTTATGACAAAATGTCGCAAACGGAATTTAGAATGAATATATTGAAAAGTTTGCGAATAGATAATACGTTGATAAAAAAATAAATATGAACAAAATTTAGATTATGGCAATTATTTTGCTTAATTTAATTTTTGAATTTAATTACAGGGGGTAATTATGAAAATGAAAAAAAGGTATGCTTTGTTGTTGATTATAGTAGGAGTTATTATCGGTTTAGGCATATCGGTTAAATTTGATTGGCTGGACAGCATTAGCGCTAATAACGATTATTTTGTGGAAGATAAAACAGCTTCTACAGTTTATAAGGATTTTTCCAAACCGTTTGTTGAAGCCGCTAAAATGGTTTCGCCCGCAACCGTATATATTTATACCGAAAAAGTCATTAAGACGAGCGGACGTTCAAGAAACCCGTTTTATGACGAAGACGACCCGTTCAGAGATTTTTTTGGAGACGAATTTTTTGAAAGATTTTTCGGTCCAGGATTAAAATCTCCGCAACGCGAACAGCCTTTGAAATCATTGGGCAGCGGAATAATTGTAAGCCCCGAAGGGTATATAATAACTAACAATCATGTTGTTGAAAATGCGGATAAAATTAAAATTAAAATTAATGATACAAGAGAATACGAGGCAAAACTCATAGGCGCTGATAAAAAAAGCGACATAGCGATTTTAAAAATCGAGGGGAAAGATTTGCCTTACGCAAAACTTGGGGATTCCGATAAACTTGAAGTCGGCGAATGGATAATAGCAATCGGAAATCCGTTCGGATTATCGCATACGGTAACTTCGGGCATAATCAGCGCTATCGGGAGAAACAACGTCGGCATTAGCGATTACGAGGATTTTATTCAGACAGATTGTTCGATAAATCCCGGCAATAGCGGCGGTCCTATGATTAATTTAAACGGGCGCGTGATTGGAATTAACACCGCTATTTTTTCAAAAAGCGGCGGGAATCAGGGAATAGGATTTGCCATACCTATAAATATGGTAAAAAAAATTATGACCGATTTAATTGAAAACGGAGGCAAAGTAAGAAGGGGATATCTTGGAGTAAGCATACAAACTGTAACCGACGTTATAGCTGAAAAATACGGATTGGATAAAAACAGAAAAGGCGCATTGATCGCTCAGGTTTTCGAAAATAGTCCGGCTCAAAAAGCGGGGATATTGGAGAACGATATAATAATAGAATTTGACGGAGTGGAGATTACGGATTCAAACAGATTAAGAAACGTAGTAGCTGCGGTTCAAATTAATAAAAATGTTCCGGTTAAAGTTTTGAGAGACGGCGTTGAAAAAACTTTAAATGTAACTGTAATTGAACAGCCGGAAAATTTTGATTTGGCTTCCGCGGGCGGAATGGAATCTGGCGTTCCGTATTCTGATAAAACATTGGGTTTAAGCGTAGCCGCGTTAAATTCGGATTTAGCGGATCAATACGGATACTCTGAAAATATGCGCGGCGTCGTAATAACCGATATAAAACGCGGTTCGATAGCGGAGCAGAACGGATTAAAACGGGGAGACGTAATACTTGAGCTCGACAGAATTAAAATTACTAACGTTAAAGATTTTAATAAAGCAATGGACAAAAATAAAAAATCAAATAATCTGTTAATAAAATTACAACGCGGCGAACAGAGAATGATACTTGTTCTGGAAAAATAAATTTGTATTTTATATAAAGCCGGAGTTCAGGGAAAAGAATAAAGCATATTTTTTTCCCTGAATTTTTGTTTAGGGAAAAAACTATGCGGTTCAACGATTATTATAAAGTATTGGGAGTTAATAAAAATTCTTCGCAGGAAGAAATAAAAAAAGCTTATAAAAAACTCGCCGTAAAATTCCATCCCGACAAAAATCAGAACAATAAAGACGCGGAAAAGAAGTTTAAAGAAATCAATGAAGCGTATCAGGTTATTGGCGATACCGATAAAAGAAAAAAATACGATACGCTCGGGTCAAATTGGGATAGAGTAGAGCAATATAATTCGGCTCATAGCGGCGGGCAAAATTATTCGTATGACGATTTAAGCGAAATATTCGGGGAAAAATTCGGTTTCGGGAAAAAATCGGGCGGCAGAAAAAAAGGTTCGCGTTCATACTCTTATACGACAAATTCGCAAGGTTCTGGTTTTGACGGATTCAGCGATTTTTTCAAAACGTTTTTTGGTTCCGACGAGTTTACCGGCGGTCGCGGCGAAGAATATGAAACCGGTTATTCGGATTCAAACCGTTTTGGAAATTCCGGACGCGATTACGCATCAGGAGCGGGAAATTCCGCCGCGGATTCATTTGCCGATATTCACATAACCTTAAGAGAAGCGCTTCAGGGATGCGAAAAAGTTTATACAATTAATGGTTCGAATATAAAAGTAAAAATTCCGGCGGGAATAAAACCCGGTCAAAAAATCAAATTAAAAGGACTTGGCAGAAAAATAAACAATCGCGTATCCGGCGATTTATTTCTGACTGTGAATATTATTAATAACGGCAATTTCAGAATTGAAGGAGAGGACATTTTTATTCCGTTGAATATTACTCCGGCGGAAGCGGCTCTCGGAACGGAATTAGTTTTGGATTTGCCTTTCGGCAAGGTTAAAATCAAGGTTCCCGAATGTTCAAGCGGCGGCAAACGTTTGAGACTTTCCGGAAAAGGTTTCAACACAAATTCGGGCAAAAGCGACATTTATTTGGAATTAAGAATTAATTTTCCCGATACTCTTAGCATTAAGGAAAAAGAGTTATATCAGAAATTAAATGAAATATCAGGATTCAATCCCGTCAGATTTCAAATTTAATATAAAAAAATTATTAGGAGATAAATTTAATTATGGAAAATAAAAATGAAAAATTCGAATTTCAAGCGGAAGTAAAACAATTGCTTCATATTCTCGCTTTTTCTCTTTATACCAACAAAGAGATATTTATCAGAGAACTTGTATCTAACGCTTCTGACGCGTTGAACAAGGTTAATTATCTTCAATTGACTCAAGAAGATAAAGTATTTGGAGCCGGAGCGGAATTATGCGTTAGAATCGAATTCGATAAAATTGAAAATGCGATTATAATTAAAGATACGGGCATAGGTATGACTAAATCGGAACTTGTTGAAAATATCGGAACAATAGCGAAATCCGGAACAAAAACTTTTATAGAGAATATATCCAAAGAAGGGAAAAACCTTGACGATATTATCGGACAATTCGGAGTCGGATTTTATTCCGCTTTTATTGTGGCAAAAAAAGTCGAGGTTGAAACAAAATCTTACGTAAAAGACGAACCGGCGTATAAATGGGTTTGCGACGGCTCAAATTCCTATACGCTTGAGGAAATCGCGAAAAAAGACAGAGGAACTGAAGTCAAGGTTTTTTTAAAAGACGATGAAAAAGAATTTCTCGAAAAAGATAGAGTTAAGACAGTTATAAAAAAATACTCTAATTTTTTGAGGTATCCGGTTTATATTGAATCCGAAAAAGCAAATGAAATAGAAGCCGTCTGGACAAAACAACCGTCGCAAGTTAAAGAAGAAGAATACAAAGAGTTTTATAAATTCATTTCTCACAGTTCCGAATCGCCGCTATTTAAAATTCATAAGCATTCTGACGCGCCTATTCAGTTTTATATGCTGCTGTTTTGTCCCGACAAAAATTTTAATATTTTCGGAATGCCGGAAAAAGATTACGGTTTGAGTTTGTATTCAAATAAGGTTTTGATTCAGGAAGAATGTAAAGATCTGCTGCCTTCGTATTTCAGATTCGTTAAAGGAATCGTGGATTCTCCGGATATTCCGCTTAATATATCAAGGGAAACAATCCAGAATAATTCGGTAGTTCAGAAAATAAAAAACGTGATTATTAAAAGCGTAATAAGCGAACTGGATTCAACGCTGAATAACGACAGGACAAAATACGAACTGTTTTATAAAGAATTCAGCAGGGAACTTAAAGAAGGAGTGAACACTGATTTTTCAAACAGAGATAAACTCGCCGGACTTTTACTGTTTACGACTTTGCTCGGAACGGATAATAAATTGATAACTTTGAAAGAATATATTGCAAATAAAAAAGAAGGACAAAAGGAGATTTATTTTATTTCGGGGACTGATAAGAAAAATATTGAAAAAAGTCCGTATCTTGAAATTTTTAAAAAGAAAAACGTTGACGTTTTATTTTTAACCGAACCGATAGACGAAATAATTTTATCTTCATTGATGAAATTTGAAGATATGGAATTTAAATCAATAGACAATTCCAATCTTGATTATGTGAAAAATTTAAAATCAGAGGAAGACAAGCCCGAAGATAAATTATCGAAAGACGAGAAAAAAGAGCTTGAAGGTTTTCTGAAATATTACCGCGACGCGCTTGGAGATAAAGTAATCACGGTTATTGAATCAGACAGATTAACGGATTCGGCTTGTTGTCTTGTTAATCCCGACAATATGAGCTCTCATATTCAGAAAATTCTTCAGATGATGAATAAAGATTTTAAATCAAGCAAAAAAATACTACAGATAAATCCCAAAAACCAATTGATAAAGGGATTGATGAAACTTTATTCTCAGGACAAGGATTCCGAACTTCTCAAGAATATCTGTTTTCAATTGTTCGACAGCGCTCAAATGATTGACGGAATTTCGGGAATAGAACCGGCTGATTTTACCGAACGCATAATTAATATAATGAACGAAACAGTTAAATTAGCCGTAGGCGGGAAATGAGTTCGGAAAATTGAAAATTGCTCGCTGCCGGAAAATTCAAAGAAACGCTGTGGGGCTGTCTAATAAGTTTAAAAAAGGAGGTTGACTCTCCAGAGTAGGTTTATAAAATGATTGGAAAACAACATTTTATTTTTTGTCGATTTTGGAAAATCGACTTACTTTCAACTTATTATTAGATGGCGCCGGCATTTTTTTTTGCAATTGAAAAATGCTGAAATCAAGCGTTTTCCCGCATTTGAACATTTTTCAATTTTCTAATGCGGTTTTTGGGTTCAAATTCATTTTTCCGGTTGAATATTGAAAACGGTTATTTCAGGAAACGAAAAAATTCTGAACGGCGGGCCCCATGTTCCAGCTCCGTTATTCACATATATAAAAGAATTATTTTTGATTTCATATAATCCGGACGCGTATTCGTATATGTTCCTTACTAAAATATGTCCGGGAAAAATCTGTCCGTTATGCGTATGACCGGAAAGCATTAAATCAAATAAACCTGAAATTTTTTTTGAGACAATAGGTTTATGTTTTAAAACAAGCGAAAATGTGTTGCGGTCAACGCGTTCAAGAATTTTTTTTTCATTATCATCCCCGCAGGAATTTTTCATCCAGCCGGGCGCGTCTTTAAACCCGATTAAAACAATATTTTCGTTAATTTTAAAAATATCGTCGTCGAGATTAATAACGCCTGATTTGTTTAAAAAATCGTTCATTTCCGAATTCGGGATATGGTCGTCGTGATTGCCGCTTATAAAAAATTTGCCGTATCGAGGATTAAAGTTTTTTAATTTTGAAATATAATATTCCGAATCCAAAACTTTATTTTCAAACATATCTCCGGTTATAACGATTGCGTCGGGATTAATTTTTTTTGATTTTTCTATGAGATCGTTGAATTTATATTTTGAACTCAATATTCCCAAATGCAAATCGCTCCATTGTAAAACCTTTAAACCGTTTGTAGCGGCGATTTTTTTAGAATAAATACTTATTTCATTAACCGAAATATTATTGGCTTCGAATAAGCCGTAGACGCTCAATAAAATCGCCGCGGTTATCCATACGGCGCTTATTCTCGTTTGATATTTTTGTCTTGTAATCTTGGGGGAAAAAACCAAAAATAATTTTACCGGAATAAAAATAACGCCAAGGAATAATAGCAGTAATTCGAATCCTAACAAGAAATATCCTGAAACGGAAACGGTTTTTGAAATCCAATCAATGCCGAACCCTATAAAAAAACTCATTATATTTCTCAAGAAAAGATTTGCGGTTAATAAAACTGCGACCAAAATTTTATACTTGTTTTTTAACCTAAAATCTTTTATTAAAAAAAAGTATAAGATGATATTAACTAATAACAACACTCCCAAAAAGATTAGTCTGAACATAATAACAATATTTTTCCTTATTTATATTCTTGAAATCATAAGCCTGATAAACCGTAAAAGCTATATATTTAACCCGAAAACCGCGTTAGTATCTTGAAAAATTGCCGAAATCAAGCGTTTTACGTCATTTGGGTAATTTTTCAATTTCCTATTGCAGTTTTTGGGATTAAGAGTATAATATTTAGAAAAAAAATAAAGAGTATTGTTGAATTTTTGTTGCTCTTAGAGTCTATAAAAAAAATGTTAAAACAGTTAGCGGATAACTGTTTAGATAAGCGACTGAAATATCGATAAAATTTTTTGTAATTATATCGGAGGATTGAAATTATGACGGGATTGGCGTTTGACGTAACAACCGAAAACTTTTACGACGATGTTGTCCAGAAATCGGCTTCGACTCCGGTTCTTGTGGAATTCTGGTCAGAGCGGTTTAAAGCGAGCAAAGTTTTAAAACAGACATTGTTGAAAGTAATAAACGAATTAAACGGAAAAATTCTGCTTGGATTTGTTAATGTGGACGAGGAACAGCAGATAGCGGCATATTTGCATTTAACTACGGTTCCGGACGTAAAATTATTTGTTCAAGGGAATGTCGAGGACGAGTTTTCCGGAGCATTAACCGAACAGCAGGTAAGACAATTTTTAAAAAAATACGCGGTTTCAGAATCGGAAAACACGTTAGAAGAAATAAAAAAAAAGATAAAAAAACTTGAATTAAAGGGAGCGGAACAAGAATTATTAAAGTTGTATGATAAAAATAAAAACGACGATAAAATAGCGGTAACCCTTATAGCGTATTATTTATTGACCGGCGATGTTGAAAAAGCGGACGATGTTTATCAGAATATCGTTGTTACCGACGCGAAATTTTTAATTGAATCCGCGGATTACTGGAAATTAAAAGAAAAAATAGCCGATTATAATTTCAAAAAAAACAAACCCGCCGCTTATGAAGAAAAACTCGCGTATTCGCTGTATTTAATCTGCGAACAAAAAGATTTCGAATCGGCGCTCGAGCAATTGACCGAACTTGTGTCGGAAAACAAGAATTACAATAATCAAATAGCAAGAAAAGCGATGGTTGCAATTTTTACAATTCTCGAGTCCGGCAGTCTTGTCGATAATTTCAGGAACAAACTTTATAATTTAATTTTTTAAATTACGGAGGGAATTTTGATGACAAATATTTATCATATCAATTTAAACAAACAGATGATTAAAAACGCGAAAGCTGCTTTGATACCCGGCGATCCGGCTCGAGTGATTAAAATAGCCAAAGCGTTGAGCGATAAAAGTTATGAGCTGGCTTTTAATAGAGAATACAGGACGTGGATAGTTCCGATTAATAAATCCGATAATATTCTTGTAACATCCACGGGAATCGGAGGGCCTTCTGCCACAATAGCGATTGAGGAACTCGCTTATTTAGGCATAAAGGTTTTTGTAAGAGTCGGCACAACCGGTTCGATTCAAAAAAATTTAAGAGTTGGAGATATTGCGATAACAAACGCTTCCGTAAGATTGGACGGTTCTTCGACTCATTACGCTCCTATAGAATATCCTGCGGTATCCGATTTTAATGTTACAAGAATACTCGCGGAAAGCGCGGAATCCTCTAAAATATCTTATAAAATAGGGATAACCGCATCGTCCGATACTTTTTATCCGGGTCAGGAGCGTTATGATTCATATACCGGTTATGTAGTGAAAAGATTTCAAGGAACAATGAAAGAATGGCAGAAACTAAACGTTTTGAATTATGAAATGGAATCGTCTTCGGTATTAACGTCTTGCGCGGCAATGGGATTGAAAGCGGGATGTCTTGCCGGAGTTATAGTAAATAGAGCTTCGTCGGAAAAAATTAATCACGACGACGTGGTCAGAGCCGAAAACAACACTATAAAAATAGTGGAAAAATCGCTTGAAAAACTGATATTATTGGCAAAACAAAAATAATTGTATTTCTGAAATTAATGAAATTATCAAAACTCCGGAATATATTTTCTTCCGGCGCGTCTTATAACGGCGGTATCAGATCGGAATCGGAAATTGCCGGATGGATGCTTAAAATATTTTTAGCTTCGCTGAGTTCGATTATAATCGGGCAGCTAATTAATTTGATCGATGTTTTAACTCTGGCGTTTGTAACTTTATTATGTCTTCAACCTACGGTTATCGCAGGCGTCAGAGTAGGCATTCAACAATTAATCACTGCGGTATTTTGTTCGGCATTGACGATAGCTTTTTTAAAAATTGCCCCTAATCTTTTCGCCGCTCCGGTTTCAATTGTTTTAGTTTCGATTATTTTGATAAAATCAAAAAATGAAAATCTTCTTCCGATAGCTTTTTTTTCAGTTCTGTATATCGGCGCCGGAGGCAAAGATAATCCGGAATTTTTTTTTATAGAACGAATTAAACATCTGTTTATCGGCATTCCAATAGCCGCGGTATTGAATTATTTTTTCGGGATATACGACTATAAAAATAAACTTTTGAAACGCATTTTGAATTTGCGTTCGCTGGCTTTTCGCGAGTCTGCGGATTTATTGAGAATCCTCGTAATGAAAGACGCGGCTAAAATAGAAAATAAACTGAATGAATTCAGAGATTTTTATTTTCAAATTGAAAATACGGTTTTGGCTATAAAGGATATTGAATCGGAATACAAAACATTTTTATCTTTTTTAATAAAAAAAATAAAAGACATTGAGATTTATAGATTTTATTTATGGAACCTGCATGATTTGATTCAGAACTGCCATAATCTATCAACGCTTCATTTTAAAATTAATATAGCGCCGGAATTTAACGAATATTTTTTGAAAATCGCCGATTTCCTCGAAAAATACGAGCAAAAATATCAGCGGTCAAACATCGCCGATTTGATTCCGGTTAGCAACGAGTATTGTCAATCCGAAAAAAAAGCGATGATAACGGGAATACTATTCGGCATAAATCTTCATATAAAACAAATTCAAAAATACGAGTCGGAATTTTATTTTTTATGAATAATATTGTTTTTGAAAAAAATCTTTCGTATTTAAAAGAGTTTCATCCTGAAGAATTTGAAAATTATATTAAATCGTTTTCAGAAAATTTACCATGTGAAAATATCGGATTAATTGAAAATCCCGATAAAATACCGATTCCGGCATATATTAAAACCAAAACGCTAATGTATGATTATCATAAACCTTTTGACGTTTTGGAAAATCAGATCAAATCCGCGGAAAAAAAAGGGTATTATTATGTTTTTGGTTTTGGCGCGGGATATCATATAAAGACTTTAAAAAAGTTGATTCCAAACTGCTTGATAATTGCGTTTGAAAACAATATTGAACTGTTTGACGTTGTAATGAAGAATATAGAATTGTCGGATATACTGAGCGATTATTCTTTTAAATTGTTATTAAAACCAAACGGCGAAGAAGACGTCATACTTCGGCTTGAAAAAAAATTCGGCGGCATAATAATTTCCAATAACATTTCGATTATCAATTTTGACCGCGATCCGGCGTATATCGCAATAAACGACTTGTTAACCGGAAAAACAAAAATCAAAAATAAAAATATAGAATTTTTAAAACAAATAGAAACAAATATTTTAACTTTAAAAAAGTTCGGAGACTGCTGGACTAAAAATATTATTGATAACGCCGAACGCTATTTGAAATCGCCTTCTTTAAAAAAGTTTTATTCTTTATTCGAAGCTATTCCCTGCATTTTAGCGGCCGGAGGTCCTTCGCTGGACAATGATATTGAAAATATTATCAAATTAAAAAATAAAATTCTTATAATTTGCGTTGATACAGCCTTGAAAAATTTTTTAAAAAAAGGGGTTGAACCGGACATTATTGTTTCGGTTGATATTTCAAAAGAAAACCTTAAATATTTGCAAAACGCCGAATGCGGGTCGGTTTTGATATGCGATATTGCTATGCCGGAATCAATAACTAAAAATTTTGAAGGAAGAACGGTTTTTGTTCATTACGGACATTCTATAGCCGAATGGCTGGATTTGCAAAAAATTGAAACGGATAAAACCGCAGGTATGGGGAGCGTAACCGCGGTCGCTTTGGACGTCGCCAATAAATTGTTTTGCAACCCTGTTTTTTTGGCGGGGACTGATTTTGCCTATTCATATTATAGGGAGCATTGTTCGGAAGCCGATTTTACAAAGAACGCTTTTTTATTAAATAAATATATGTCTTTTGAAACGGTTTTTTTTAATAAAATGATTTGTAATGAAAATCCGCTGATAATAGAAAATTTATTAACCAACGAAAGATTTATCGGCTGGAAATTTTGGTTTGAATCCCAAATAGAAGTATTGAAGACAAAGTGCGATGTGAATTTTTTTAACGTATCTCATTCGGGATTAGAAATAAGAAACGCAAAAAGAATAAAATCCTCGCAGATATTCAATAATGCGGACACAGGATTTCCGAAAACCGATTTTTCTAAAACGCTAAAAAGAGTTTTTGAAAAAAAAACAATTAACGGTTTGGAAAGAAGCGCGAGATTAAATAAACCTGTTTTCGATTCTCAAATTATCATTGAAGCGCAAAACCTTATTGAAACAATAAAAAAGAATATTTCAAGAATTGAAAAAAAACCTGAATCGAAAAACGCGGATTATTTTGTTTCGACGTCCGTAAATCTAATTAATAAATTATTTTATGGAATAAAGATTTCAAAAATTTTAAGATGGTCGACTTATATTTTTGAAATCGAGTTTCGAGAAATCGATTGTTCGGATAAACAAAAATCCGCGATAAAAATTTCTGATTTATTGAAAAAATACGGCGATTTGCTTAAAAAATTTTAGTTCAATTTTTTGAGCTTTTTTTTGTTGCTTTTTCAGGCGGACTGCTTTATAATATTTTTAAAAAGATGTTTACAAATGTAAATTATTAAGTATACTTAATATCGCTCAAAGATTTTATTCGATCGATTGCAGTTAGTTCAGATTTTAAAATAAAACCGTTAAAGGTAAATCTATTCGAGGTATAAAAATGTTTAAACAAATAAATATTTGTTTAATAATTCTATTTTTATCCGCTTTAGGAATGATTCGAGCTGCAACGGCAAATCCTGTTTCCGATACTTGGGGCGCCGTAAAAAAATATATTGCGGTAAACGTTGGGACAAATAAAGAATCATGGGAAATATCCGACAATGCTATTGTAACAAACGGAGCTGCGGAAATGACTCCGGTCGGAGACGGAACGTATGAAATTAAACTTGATTTGACTCCTGGAGCGGTTTATAATTATATGTTTTTCGCCAAGACAGATAATAACCCGCCTGCCGGATTGAATTCAAATCAAACTTATTGGGATTGCGTTCCAAACGGGGGATTTATCAATTGCGGAACGCATCCGGTAAATCCCCGGACAAATTGGGACACTGCTACTCCTAATCCCTGTTATTTTGCAGGAGTAGGAGAAAGGAGCGATAATGCGAGAAGAGTTATTTCAGTTCCGGAATGGCTTACAGCCGGCGATACGTTTTATGTTTTCAATAATTTTTCAGATAAACCCGGAGTAGTTTCTTCTTTGACTGCAACTGCGGTGAATACTACTGCCGTCAGATTGAATTGGTCGGCGCCTTATGGATATTGGGGTTCTGGAAGCGAAGAAAAAAAAGCCGCCGACGTAATAGCAGGCGGTTCGTATAAAATATTAAGGTATATAAATAACGATACTTCGCAATATACGGTTTTAGCCACGGTTCCGGGCAATCAATTCACTTATCTTGATTCCGGTCTTAATCCGGATTGGTGGTATTGGTATATTATAGTTTGTTATGACGCTTACGATACAAATTCTGCGTTTGGTCAGGGCGTGAGCGATTGGTCGCAATCCGATTCGGCTATAATGAATCCGCCTGTTAAAGTTATATTGAAAGTCGATGGATTTGATTATGATTATGTTGAAAAAAACAGAAATATTGTTTATTTAACTCCGGCTGATGAAAAAAATAAATTTGGAATTATAAGGTTTCCGGGTAAAGTCGTGAGAATAAAATTATAAATTTTTATGAAATATTCAAATAAAAAATTTTAAGAGAATATTTATGATTTTTAATAAAAAAGTTTTTCTTCTCGTTATAGTAAGTTTTTTTATTCTGTTGATTTTTTCCGAAACCTCCGCCGCCGATGTTTCATCGAATTGGACTAATGTTTCAAAAACTTTAAAAGGGGATTTTTTATCGCCTGGCGGTTCTTGGTCTGATACTGATATTTTAAATACTGATACGCAGGGTTATAAATATATTGAACTCTATTTAACTCCCGGGACAAATTTTCAATACAAGTTTAGAGCGTTAGGCGGCGATGAAGAAATAAGCAATAGAACCTTATCTGTTCTTTCAAACGATACGGTAATAATTCACAACTGGGCTGATACTCCTCTCACTCCTATAAACTTACGCGCATATTCTGATAATAATCAGGTTGTATTGACATGGG
>ERZ795059.2046-NODE-2046-length-21498-cov-9.491722_pt1 | contig 21498 bp, 18 predicted proteins | sample MGYA00375143_ERZ795059 | MGnify/ENA primary metagenome ERZ795059 (study PRJEB30188, sample SAMN05720168) | activated sludge metagenome | isolation source: Anaerobic digester | place: USA | collected 2015-01-07 ... | reverse complement strand
CTGCATGCCTCCTCACGACGCTGCGTTGTGGCGATGTTGCCGAGTCGGTGGGGAGGGAGCAAGATGCGTGGGGTCTTTTTCCACAACCTCGCAAGGTGCCAAGGGGAACGCGCCGCATGTCTTCATTGCTTCTGCTGATTCTTATCGCGTTTGTCGTTTTCATCGTTCTTGCGGCTCTCAAGAGCAAGCAAGGCAGCGCTGGCTCAGTCGGTTTCCCCTACCAGTCGGCCAAAACGCTCTTTTCAGCCGCAGAGCGTTCGTTCCTCGGCGTTCTTGACCAGGCAGTGGGCCCGGAGCATCGGGTTTTTGGCAAGGTTCGCGTCGCTGACGTTGCAACGGTCAAACCCGGCCTGGGCAACTCCGTCCGCCAAGGTGCGCTCAATCGCATTGCGTACAAGCACTTTGATTTTGTGGTGTGCCGGACGAGCGATCTAGCCATAGTCTGTGCCGTCGAGCTAAACGACAAATCGCATTCCAGTCGGCGCGCGCAATCCCGAGACGATTTGCTGTTCAAAGTGTGCCAAGCCATCAATCTGCCTCTGCTCACGGTTCCGGCCAAGCAGGCATATTCGCCACAAGAGATCCGCGCGCAGTTCTTGGTGGCCGTCTCTCCGCGGCAAGAGGGTGCGTCGGCTGGCACCTGACAATTCCTTGGGAAACTTCCCATCAACACGGGACGCTTGATGCCTATGTCCTGAGCATTCGGGTCGCTGCGGGTCATGCTGTTGTCCTCTCGCCCCGTGATGCTTTGTCAGTGCGTTGGGACGTCGAACGTTGTCGGACTGCATTTCCTTGGACGGTCTTGTTGCATCGCTGATGCTGCGTTGTGGAGACATTGCCCGGACTACGTAGTCGGAGCAAGATGTGCGGAGACTTCTCCTACAACCTCGTCAGGCCACAGAACGGTATGCCAACACGTTTCGACTATCGGCGAGTGCACGAAATTCTCGGCAGGGAAGCACGTGAAGCTCAATTCGAGCTTGTAGCGTGCGATGCCTGCGCGCGCCAATACCTCGCTGACCACGAGCATCTCCGCATCTATACCGACCCCGACAATCTGTCGGCGTATTTTCTCAACACCGAGCTCCGGTCGAAGCCGTGTGCGGGGTGTCATAGTACAGACTGGGACTTCAACAGCGCAGCGGACGTCGCTCCAGAATGGCAAGAGCTTGTACGTCGCGCTCCGGATACGCCTGTGGCCTGACTATTCCTCAAGGGACTCCCGAGAGTTCCTTCGGTTTAGTGGGCAGCCGGATCCATCTTTTGAAGAGCCCTCATGGTGCTCATGCCGACCCCCGGAATGATGCATCGGTCCGCAACGAAGGCAGGGTCCAATCGGCGACAACATCGGCCGATCGACGTGCGCGGCGTGGCTTCAATGATGGATGTCGAGCTTCCGCGGTTCAGGGATCGAAGCTGCCGATGAAGAGGCTGTCGAGCACGATGACGGCCGGATCGCGGACGATGTCATAGTCGCTGCTGCCAACCGGAGACTCGCGTCCCCAGTAGAGTTCGACAACTCCGGGCGATGTTCCGATCAGCGGATGTGGCTCGACGTCGTTCTCGCTCGGCGTGGCAGTCACGCTGATCGTCGGCGCCCAGACCAGCCCGTCGAGCGATCGCCGCGCCGCGATATCGAACTGCCCGCCTGATTCGCGGATCCAGAACACGACGAAGGCGCCGTCGGGCATCACGACGGGCAGCGAATCGTGGTTGTTGCCGCTGATCGCGAAATCCTGCGCCGGCGCACTCCAGTCGTGCACGTCGGTACTGGTCTTGATGAACATCTGCAGCGCGGTGCTGCCCGTCTGGTAGCTGGCGAGATAGAGGCCGTCGCTTTCACGAAAGGTGATTCGCGGCAATTGCCCGATCGCGTTGATCGGCGTCTTCAGTTGATCCCAGCTGATGCCGGCGTCGCTCGATTCGGCCACGTAGACGCCACCGGACAGGCGTTGATAGCTCATCGTCAACGTGCCGTTGGCATGGCGGACGACGTGCGGATTGACCTCGCCGCCGCTGGCCCAGCCCAGGTCGATCATGGCCTGCTCGGTAAAATGTTCGCCGTCGGAACTCGTCGCACGCCACAGCCGATAGCTGGTCGTTGCGCTCGTCCCCTTGAGATAGAACAGGCTGTAGCTTGACGCACCGGTCTGGATCAATGCCGGATGCCGCTCATTGGCCGTCGTGGCGATGATCGGGGCGGGTGCACTCCAACTCGTGCCGCCGTCGGTCGAACGGGTCAGCCAGAGATCGCCGAAGACCGAGCCATCGAGGCGTTCGAAGACGGCGATGCGTACACCGTCGGTGCTCGAACGGATGATCGAAACCTGATAGTCGAGGGCATTCCCGGTCGTCACCGGAAGCACATCGGCAAAGGCGCCAGTGGCGAGGATCAGCAAGACCAATGACGCGGACCCTCGAAAGATCATGGATGCTCTCCCTCACTCAAGCGTCGACGCGGCATGCCGCTCATGCGCAGGCTGAACTCCACGCCCGTCGCGTCGGCCAGATTGGCGGCGCTCGCCTGGCCCTGGTGCAATTCGGCGACGAGGCGCACGACATGCAGGCCGAGACCGAGATGCGGGGTTTCGCCGACGCCCCGGGCGCTGCGTTCGCGCAGGCTGACAAGGGAATCGAATAGACGATCCTGCATTGCCTGCGGCAGTAGCGGGCCGCTGTTGGCCATGCGCAGGATGACCTCCGCGCCGCTGCCTTCGAGCGTGATCGAAATCCAGCCGTCCTCGGCGCTGAATGAGCGCGCGTTGTCGAACAGCTTGTCGAGCGCCTGCGCGATCAGATCGGGTGCGCCATGGAAGGGCAGCGGCGAAGCCGGCAGGCTGACGCGCAGCGCGCGCGCTCCGGCCAGCACGCGATAGCCTTCGGCACACCCGGATACGAGGGCGCGAAGATCGCAGTCCTCGGCTTCGGCCGAGGCGATCGCGCGTTCGACGCGGCTCGATTCACTCATGGCGCGCACGATGCCGCCGAGTCTGCCGGCGCCATCGCGGGCGCGCTCGAGGTACGGCAGCGAGGCTTCCGGCAGGTTCTGGTGATCGAGATTGTCGAGCGAGGATTTCACGATTGCCAGCGGTGTCTGCAGCTCATGCGAGAGCTTCGAGGCCAGCGTTTGCAGATAGTCGGTGTACGAACTGACCTCGTCGAACAGGCGTCCGAAGCTACGCGCCAGATCACCGAGTTCGTCCTTCGCATCGACCAGCGGCAACGGACCGGCAAGACGGCCACCGGCGCGGGTCGCGCGTTCGGTCGCATTGCGCAGGCGGCGGATGCGCCAGCCCAGCACCCCGCCAAACAACAGCAAGAGCAGGGCGGTGACGAGCAGGGCCAGCAGGCTGGCGACGAGCAAGCTCGACAGTGCGCGGTTGGCCAGGATCGGCAAGGCCGGATTGGCTTGTTCGAGTACCAGCGCACCACGCAAGGCATCCTCGCTGCGCAACGGTACCGCGGCGACCAGCAGCACGCCGTTCGGGTCGGTCGCACGCCAGCCGGTGGCCGGCGCACCCGACAAGGCCTGCCACAGATCATCGCCCTGCAGACGCGGATCGATCGCGGCGAAGGTATCCACATTGGCGTACGGCGATTGCCGGTCGCTCGCTGCCGGCGCAAGCAGGTGGCGGTAGATGAAACCTGCCAGCCAGCCGTGGTCCTCGCTGGCTGGCAGCTCGACATCGAGCGAGCCGCCCGCGGCAACGAGCCAGCCATCGGCCGAGACCATGCGTACGCGGACATGGTCCGGGGCGAGCCGTGCGAGCATGCGCGCGGTGGCATCGTTGTAGCCAAGCAGGGCAAGCGGCGGTCCCGCGGATGCATGCGGCATCGCCGAATCGACCACGTCGAACGCGAGGTGATCAGGCGCATCCGAGCGCGCGAGCCGCAGTTCGATGCTGTAGCCCGAACCGTCCTCCTGCCACTCGCCGCTGAGCCGCGCCGGCAACGCGTCGCTGCCGTCGATGGCCGGTGCATCGAAACTGCCGGGCGCCGCATTCGCAATCCGGTAGCGCCGCGACTGGGTGCCACGGATCAGGGTCAGATCGAGGTGATCGCTGCTGGCCACGGCGATATCGCGCGCATCGACGCGCTGCCGCGTTGCGTCGCGCACCTGCGCATGGAGGTAGAGCCACTGCGCATCCTCGGCCAGCATGACCTGGAGCTTGGCGCTGTCGCCGTCGGCGGCGAAGGTCTGCGCATACGGGCGGAATGCCTGCCAGTCATCGGCATAGCCGTCGATGCGCATCGGTCCGCTGCACTCGTGCACATACAGCGCCGCATCCGGCCGCGGCGGCTCGATCCCGAGCACATCAAGGGCGCGCGCCAAAGTGCTCGCCGAGGCGAGCAGGGTCTGCTCCTGGCCCTGGCGCAGTACCGCTTCGGTCTGTCGCACGAACTGCCAGCCGGCCCACGGCAAGGTCAGCGTGGACAGCGCGACGAGCAGCAGTTTCAGGCGCAGGGACATGGGGTCGAGGCGGTATCCGGGATTGGAGGTTCGGGATGCAGGGGAGCGCAGTGTGGCCCGGATCCGGGGATCACGGCGAGGGTCGGCAAGCTGATGCCCTGGCTTTCATCGAACTTCGAATCTCCGATCCCGACGTTTCCCGAATCGTTAGCCCCCGATCCCGGCTTTCCAGCGATATCCCGCACCGTGCACGGTATCGATCGCGTCGAAGTCTGCATCGATCGCGATGAACTTGCGGCGGATGCGCTTGATGTGGGACGTGATCGTGGCATCGTCGACGACGACCTGTGCATCGCGCATCAGCTGGTCGCGACTCTTCACGTGGCCGGGGAAGCGGACCATCGTGTGCACCATCCAGAACTCGGTGACGGTCAGCGGCACCTCCACGCCATTCCAGGTCACGCGCATGCGTTCGGATTCGATGCGCAGCGGGCCGTGCTCATGGATGCTGTCGGCCGCGGTCGGCTTGCGCAGCGCCTCCATGCGCCGGAACAGCGCGCTGATGCGCGCGGCAAGCTGATGGAAGGAAACATCCTTGGCCAGATAGTCGTCGGCACCGAGACGCAGGCCCGAGATCACGTCGAAATCCGAATCGCGCGCGGTCAGGAAGATGATCGGCAGGGTCGCCGCCTTCGCGCGCAGGTGCCGGCAGAGGTCGAACCCGCCTTCAGGTTCATCGCCGAGCCCGACATCGATGATGACGAGTTCGGGCATGCGCTGCGCGAAGGCCGTCTCGGCCTCGCTGCGCCCCGCGTAACCCCGCACCTCGTAACCGGCACGCGTCAGTGCTTCGACGTAGTTGGCGCGGATCAGCGGTTCGTCTTCGACGATGGCAATGCTGCGCGGCATGGCATGGCTCCTGGTTGGCGGCAACGAGCTTACGCAGCGCCCGCGCGTGCGTGCAATGCGTGAATCGCGATTGCCTGCAAATCGCCAGAACTGATCGTCGCTGCGCCAGCGAGTCGTCGCCCGTTCGGCCGCGACGATCGCTTGAATGGCAGCGACCCCAGCCGGAGCGTGCGATGAAAGCGAGCAGCAGCGAAACCAATACCGATCTCCAGCGCGGCTTCGAGCCGCTGCGCACGATCTTCGCGGTGCTCGTCCTCGTGCTTGGATTCGCCGCGGCGGCGCGCGCGGAAACCGGCTTCGGCACGATCTCGGCAACGGCCAGGGACGGCCAACCGTTCGAACTCGTTGCGCTGGCCAGCGATGTCCACTACCAGATCGGCGGGCTAGTCGCCGAAGCCAGCATCCGCCAACGCTTCACCAATTCGAGCAAGGACTGGATCGAGGCGCAGTACCTGCTGCCCTTGCCGGAAGGTGCCGCGGTGCACGACATGACCCTGCGCGTCGGCGAGCGCACGATCGTCGGCGAGATCCGCGAGAAGGAGCAGGCACGCCGCGAGTACGTCGAAGCGGCGGCAAGCGGCCGGCGCGCGGCCCTGGTCGAGTCGGATCGCGCCAACCTGTTCCGTACCGCCGTGGCCAACGTCGCTCCGGGCGAGACGATCACGGTCGAAGTGCGCTGGTGGCAGCAGATCCGCTATCGCGATGACCGCTTCTCGCTGAGCTTGCCGTTGACCTATACGCCGCGCTACGCGCCGATGGCCGGGATGTCCGTTGTCGATGGCGCGCCTGGCGGGGCGCCGCCGCAGGACACGTCGACCACGCGCGACGACCGGCACTCGACCGATGCGCCGCAAGTGGCCGTCGCGATCGATCTCGATCCGGGCCTGGAGCTGGCGCGCGTCGAGAGCGCGACCCATGCAGTCAAGGTCACGCGCCATGGCAGCGCGTATTCGATCGCGCTGGCCAGCGGCAGTGTCGCGGCCGATCGCGATTTCGTACTTGAATGGGCGCCCGTACTCGGCAAGGCGCCAGCTTCGGCGATGCTGACCGAAACGCTCGATGGCGAGACCTACGCGATGGTCATGATGCTGCCGAGCAGTCAGTTGCCCGTGCCGTTGCCGCGCGAACTGATCCTCGTCATCGACACCTCCGGCTCGATGGAAGGCGAGTCCATCAAGCAGGCGCGCGCGGCGCTTGACCTGGCCCTGTCCTCGCTGCGCCCCAGCGACCGCTTCAATGTCATCCAGTTCAATTCGGTGACGACAGCGCTGTTTGACGATGCGGTCGCGGCTGCGCCGGCGGATGTCGCGCTGGCGCGCGAATGGGTCGGCCGGCTCTATGCAACCGGAGGCACCGAGATGCTTCCGGCGCTCGCCGCCGCGCTGCGCGGCACGCCAGCCGCCGGCTATGTGCGCCAGGTTGTGTTCGCCACCGACGGCGCGGTCGATGATGCCGGCGGACTCTATCGCCTCATCGATCACGATCTCGGCCAGTCGCGCCTGTTTCCGATCGGCATCGGCAGTGCGCCGAACGCGCAGTTCATCGAGCGCGCGGCGACCTCGGGGCGCGGTTCGTCGATCGTGATCCGCGGTCCAGGCGAAGTCGGCGAACGCATGCGCGAACTGTTCGGCAAGCTTGATCGCCCGGCCCTGCGCGATCTATCCCTGAGCTGGCCGGGCACGGCCGACAGCTATCCGCAACGCCTGCCCGACCTGTATGCCGGCGAACCGTTGATCGTGGTCACGAAGCTTTCGAATCTGCACGGCACGCTCGAGGCGCGCGGAACAGGCAGCGAGTCGGCCTGGGCGACATCGCTGCCGCTGGCGCGTGCGGCGCATGCTCCGGGCATCGCGCGCCTGTGGGCGCAGCGCAGGATCGAACACCTGGAACAGTCGCTCGATCGGGGTGCCAACGCCGCCGCAGTGCGCGACGAGGTGCTGCGGATTGCGTTCGATCACCATCTCGTCAGCAAGTACACGAGCCTGATCGCGGTTGAACAGATGCCGGTCCGCGATGAATCGGAAGACCTGGCCTCGACGCGCATCGCCAACGGCGAGCCGGCCGGCAGTCTGGCCTACGCCGCGACAGCGACGTCGGCGCCGTTGCAGATCCTCGTCGGCCTGGTCCTGCTGCTGATCGCCGCAGGGCTCGCCTGGTGCGGGCGTCGTCGCGAAACCCATGCCATCACGGCCTGAGCAAAGAAATATCAAAATGAACTTCTTGTTTGTGAAGTGGCAACCGGCCGCGAGCAGCGGCGGCGGCTTCGATGACGACAACGGCAGCGACTGGCTCGGCGGTGAAGCCTGGGTCACGCCGCAGCCGTTTTCGCACGAGCCACGTGGCGCGGCGAACATTGCGGCGCGCAGCGAAGACCCCGCGATGGACTGGACACCGCTGTAGGAGCAGGCGATGCGCACGGTGATGAGGTCCTCGCTGCAGCGGACGGCATGGCTGATTGCGCTGTGCGCCTGCGTGCCGCTCGCCCATGCGGGATACATGACGGCAAAGGCCGGGCTCGCGCAGATCCTGCTGCAGCGCGCCTGGCAGCAACGCCTCGAAACCGGCGTGGCGGCGAAACCGTGGCCGTGGGCGGATACTTCTCCGATCGCGCGGCTGCGGGTCGCCCGGCTCGACATCGACGAGATCGTGCTCAGCGGCGACTCGGGCCGCAGCCTCGCGTTCGGACCGGGCTGGGCCGAGTCGAGCGCCGTGCCGGGGTCGCCCGGACTCAGCGTGATCAGCGCGCATCGGGATACGCATTTCAGCTTCCTGCGCGATCTCGCCAGCGGCGATTCGATCCGTGTCGATTCGGCGCGCGGCGCGAGCGCCTATCGCATCGTGTCGACACGCATCGTCGACGCCGCAACGGAACGCATCGCTACCCGGGAGGATATCGATGCGTTGGTCCTGGTCACCTGCTATCCGTTCGACGCGCTGGCTGCAGGCGGCTCGTTGCGCTACGTGGTAACGGCCTTGCGTGATCCTGCCTAGGCATTCGGTTCGTCGTCGCCATCGTCATCGTCATTGGGGTCGATCGGCGCCAGCTCCGGCCCACCCGACATGCCGGGTCCACCGCGCATGCCGGGCTGCCTCGGCCCGTGCTTGCCGCGGGCATGCATGCGGCCGTGCGGGCCGGCGTGCGCCATCTTCCATTCGACGTACTTGCGATAGCCCTCGTCGCCGAGCGCCTTGCGCAACTTCTGCGCGGTCTGTTCATCGATGCGATCGCGTTCGGCGCGCCGCTTCTCGAAAAGGTCGGCGTAGGCGGAACGACGTTCGTTCTCGATGCGCAGGATGTCGGCCTGCTGGGCCGCCGTTGTATCAGGGAGCGTGGCCAGCGCCTCGTAGGCATTGGGTCCGCGGGCCTGCGAGGCGACACTCGCGCCAGCGAGCAGGGCGATGATGACGGCATTGCGGATGGCGATCTTCATGGGGGACTCCTTCGGGATCTGTAAAGACTCGGTGGTTCATTCGCGGAAACAACCCCGGACCGATGGCCGCGGGTAGGGAAGGGAGAACTCGACGTTCGCGATCGGGGGCGGGAGTCGCGAAGGCCGGGGCCGTTTCAGGGTTGGACACTACGCCGGCAATACGCAGCGAATGCGCAGGAATCATGGATTTTTCGCGGAGACCCGATTCGTGGCGTTCAACGGCAGTATCGTGTTGGCATGACACGGATCGATCCGCACCGATGAAGCTGCGCCTCTGGCAACGCCTGTTCCTGACCTTCGCCGCGCTCAGCAGCCTCGTGCTTGCCGCGTTCGTGTTCTGGCAGCAGCAGACGTTTCGTCGCGGCTTCCTCGGTTACCTCGACGAAGTCGCACTCGAACGCCTGCAGCCGGTGACCCGCCGTCTTGCCACGGCCTATGCCGACAACGCGGGCTGGAGTTTCCTGCGCGGTGACGAACGCCAGTTCGCCGACCTGATCGAGCCGGACCTGCGCCGCGCGATGCGTGCGATCGCGCCAGCAAAACCTCCACGTGGCGACAACGGGCGCCCGCATTGGTCACCACCCGGATTCGACGATCGTTCGCGACCGCCGCATCGCGACGGCCCGCCGACCGATGAGTTCGATGACGACAGGCCGTCGCCGGATCCGCGCAGGCACTCGCGGGCGATGCGGGCACACCTCGCCGAGTTGAACCTGCTGTCGCGCCTCCTGCTGGTCGATCGCGACGGTGTGCCGGTGATCGGCGATCCGGGCATCCGCAGCGACGCGTCGAGTTTGCCGATCGAGGTCGACGGCAATCCGGTCGGCACGCTCTACCTGCGCGCGTTGCCGCAGTTGCGCGGCGACACGGATCTCGCCTTCGCGCGTGACCAGTTGCGCAATGCCCTGATTGCCAGCATCGCCGTGCTGGCGCTCGCCCTGTTGCTGGCCTTCGCGCTCGCGCGCTGGTTGCTCGATCCGGTCCGCGAGTTGGCCGCCGGCACGCGTGCACTGGCGGCGGGCGACTATGCACGTCGCGTCGCCGATGCACGCGGCGACGAACTCGGTGCGCTCGCACAGGACTTCAACCATCTCGCCAGCACCCTCGAGCAGCATCGCGAAGCGCGGCGGCGCTGGGCGGCCGACATGGCCCACGAGCTGCGCACGCCGCTGAGCATCCTGCGCGGCGAGATCCAGGCCTTGCAGGACGGCGTGCGCAGCTCGACGCCCGCGGCATTGGCTTCGCTGCAGGCGGAATGCGAGCGCATGGGTAGCCTGATCGAGGATCTCTATCAATTGTCGCTGGCCGATGCCGGCGCGCTCGAATACCGTTTCGAGGAACTCGACCTCGTGGCGCTCGTCGAGGATTCGCTCGAGGCCCGCCAGCGCGGATTCGAGGAGGCGGGTTTGCAGGTTGAAAAGCACGTCGAGCCGATTCCCCTCGTGCGCGGCGATGCGCGCCGGCTGGGCCAACTGATCGACAACCTGCTGGTCAACACGCTGCGTTACACCGATGCACCGGGTCGCGTGCGCGTCAGTCTCGCCAGCGAACCGGGCGCGATCCTGCTGCGTGTCGAGGACAGCGCGCCCGCTGTTCCGGTCGAATCGCTGCCGCTGCTGTTCGATCGCCTGTACCGGGTCGATGCCTCGCGCAACCGCGCGGCAGGCGGTGCCGGCCTCGGTCTGGCGATCTGCCAGGCGATTGTCGTCGCACATGGCGGGCGCATCGAGGCGACTGCCTCCGCGCTGGGCGGCGTCCGCATCAGTGCGTGGTTCCCAGCCAGCGGGAGCATCGCATGACTCCGCTCGCGTCGATCCTGGTCGTCGAGGACGAACCCAAGCTCGCCGCCCTCGTGCGCGATTATCTCGAGGACGCCGGCTACGCCTGCAGCGTCCTCGGGAGCGGGACGGGCGTGGTCGAATGGGTGCGCGTGCATGCCCCCGCGGCGATCCTGCTCGACGTCAACCTGCCCGGTGTCGACGGGCTGGCGATCTGCCGTGAAGTGCGCACCTTTTCCGCCGTGCCAATCCTCATGTTGACTGCGCGCGTCGAGGAGATCGATCGCCTGATCGGCCTCGAACTGGGCGCCGACGACTACATCTGCAAGCCGTTCAGTCCGCGCGAGGTCGTTGCGCGGGTCAAGGCGGTGCTGCGCCGCATCAATGCGCCGGCAAAGGCCGATGCGGCGAGCGTTACCCTCGATGAAGCGCGCTTCGAGGCGCGCATCCATGGCCAGCCGTTGACGCTCACGCCGGTCGAATTCCGCCTGCTCGGCAAGCTCTCGGCCCAGCCTGGCCGGGTTTTTTCCCGGGCGCAGCTGATTGGCGCGCTTTATGCAGATCACCGCGTGGTCAGCGACCGCACCGTCGACAGCCATGTGAAGAACCTGCGGCGCAAGCTGATCGAAGCCGGGGTCGACCCGATCTCGGCGGTTTACGGAGTCGGTTATCGGTTCGAGCTTGCCGAGCCGGACGACGTCACCCGCTGAGCGCGTAAAACTGTGCCCACCAGTGTCACTGCGTGCCAAAAATACTTTTCAAAGCCCGGTCCATTGCCTAGCATGCAACCGGGATGCATGAGGAAAATCCGATGTTGCTGAGTGCCATTCCAGTCAAGACCCAGGCGGGGCGACTCGAGATCGACGAGCGCAAGCTGAAGATCGGTCCGCGCCAGCGCATGGTGCTGATCTCGATCAACGGCGAGCGGCCGGTCGAAAGCATCCGCCAGCAGTTCGCCGCGATCAGCGAAATCGACGCGGTGCTCGATGAACTGCTTGCCACCGGACTGATCGAAGTGCCGGCTGGTGCGCTCGCCATCGAACCTGCAACCCCGGTGGCTGCGAAGCCTGTTGCTGCGGTCGTCGCTGCGGTTGTGCCAGCCAGTCCGATGGCAAAGACCACGGTCGGGGCCACCAAGCCTGCGCCGGCCGCTGTCGTCTCGAACGAATCGCTGCAGGCGGCGCGCGATTACATGGCACGCATCCTCAGCGCCAAGATCGGGCTGCGAGCCTTCCTGTTCACCCAGAAGATCGAGAAGACTTCGACGCGTGAGGCCCTGATCGAACTGCTGCCGGAATTCCGCCGCCAGTTGCGCAAGCATGTCGATGCGGGACGCGTTGCCGAGTTCAGCGCACACGTCGAAGAGCTGATCGGCCCGTACTGAACCCTTGCGTGGGACGCCGCCGATTCTTCGGGCGCCCTCGTCCCACGACCTGCCCATCCGCAGATCGCGCTGCGCGCGTGCCGCCTCGATCGCGGCCGGCTGCGATATCTTCCACTGAAGCTCGAATCCATTTGCTGGCGCGAAAGCGTTGATCCGCGCCAGCGTTCCCGGGTGGTACGCGGCGCGACGCGCAGGCACAGCCGGATCGACACACGCTCGCCGATGCTGGACGAACCGGATCGGGGCAGGCACGATTGTCTGTTCGATGTTGCTGCAGGGACCCGCGTTCTCGCATGGAAGAGTCGCTTTTCCGCCAGTTGCTCTCGCGCAGCGCCAACACGGTGCTCGATCAGCCGACGCTTGCCAAGGGTGCCGACTATCTGCGCCGCGGGCGCGTGCGCGAGCTCTGGTACGAGCGCGCGGAGGATTCCGGCACCTTGTTCGGTGCGATCCAGGGACGCGATGTCGAACCGTACACCGCGGCCATCCTGATCAGTCTCAACGGTGGCCGGCCGAAATTCGACACCCAGTGCACCTGTCCGCTTGAAGGCGAGTGCAAGCACGTTGCCGCGATCGCCCTGAAGATGCTCGGTGCGCGTGCGTCGGCCTACGACAACTTCACGCCTCCGGCGTCACCGCGGAGCGATGTCGGCGCCTGGAAACCGTGGTTCGATGCACTCGACGCGAAGCCGAAGCCGACCTTGCGCGGCAACGGTGTCGATCCGGCCCTCGTGTTCGGCATCCTGCTGCGCATCGGCGACGGAACCCTGCCCGGATTGCAGGCGCAGCCGGTCTGGCTCAAGCCGAACAAGCGCGGCAGTCTCGGTTCGCCGCAGCCGATCGGTCATTTCCAGTTCGGTGCCGATCCGTGGCAGCGCTTGACGCCGCATCAGTTCGAGCACGTCGCGCGATTGCGCATGGCGAGTCCGCACTACGCCTCCAGCGCGTGGTACCCGCTCACCGGCGAGCGCGACGAGGCCCTGCTCGAAATCCTGCTCAACGAATATCCGTGCTTCGTCGAAAAACCTTCGCGCGGACGCGCCACGCTCGGTCAGCGACGCGAGCTCGAATGGGGCTGGCGGCTTTCCGAGGAAGGCAGCCAGAAACTCGTGCCGCAACTCGATGCAACCGACACGAAGACGCGCTTGCTGCGCATCGCCCAGGTCTGGTATTTCGACCAGGTCAGCCAGCAGATCGGTCGCGTCGATGGCGATCCGCGCCTGATAGACGCAGCCCTGCGCGCACCACCGCTGCTCCCCGAGCATGCCGATTTCGTGGTCGAGCACTGGCGCGCGAACAGCCAGCTCGAAAGCCTGCCGAAACCGGCCAGGGCGACAGCGCCCGAAGTGCACCGGGTCGTGCCGACGCCGGTGCTGACCCTGCGCGCGTTTCCGGTGCTGACCATGAGCAATGGCGTATCGAATCGTTACCAGGCCGGCGCCGTGCGTCTCAGTTTCGACTACGACGGTCCACGCCTGCCGTTCGCCCCGGTCAAGCCGCGCGAGCGCCGCATGCACGACGGGCGCCTGCTCGACATCGTGCGCGATCGCTCGGCCGAGATCGCCGCCTGCGAGCAGCTCGAAGCGGTCGGCCTGATCGATATCGAGCTGCTGCCGCGCATGGCCGAGCTGCCGCGCGACGTGCTCGTCGATGGCGACTTCGTGCTTGAGCCGCGGCGTGGCCAGCTGATCGCCGCCGAGCACCTGTTCGCGCTCGCGCCACGCCTGCGCGACCACGGCTTTCGTCTCGAAACCGATTCGGGTTTTCCGTTCGACCTGCTCGAGGAACCGGATGACTGGTATGCCGAGGTCGAGGAATCCGGCAATGCCTGGTTCGACCTCAGCCTCGGCATCGACATCGCCGGCGAGCGCGTCGACCTGCTGCCGATCCTGCGTCGCCTGCTCGGCGACCCGGGTTTTCCGCTGCATCCGCGCAAGGGCGAGGATGCCGATGCGCTGTGGCTCGTGCCGATCGACGATCGCCGTCGCGTGCCGTTGCCGCTCGCGCGCCTGCGTCGATTGATGGCGCCCTTGCTCGAATGGCTGCAGGACATGCCCGAGCGCGATGCCGAACAGGGTTCGTTGCGCCTGCGTCGTTCGCAGGCCAGCGTGCTCGACGAACTCGCCGCGAAGAACGACATGCCCTGGCGCGGCGGCGAGAACCTGCGCCAGCAACTGGCCCGCCTGCGCGAAGCACGCGAACCTGCCAACGAGCCGCCAGGATTCAAGGCGACCCTGCGCGCCTACCAGCGTGACGGCCTGGCCTGGCTCGGCTTCCTCGCCGACGCCGGCCTCGGCGGCGTGCTTGCGGATGACATGGGACTGGGCAAGACCGTGCAGGTGCTCGCCCATCTGCTCGCCGAGAAGCAGCGTGGACACCTCAATCGCCCGGTCCTGATCGTCGCGCCGACCAGTCTCGTGTCGAACTGGCGCGACGAGGCCGCGCGTTTCGCGCCGGATCTTTCGGTGCTCGTGCTGCATGGGCCAAGCCGCGGTGGATTGCACGAGGCGATCCCGCATCACGATGTCGTCATCACGACGTATCCGCTGCTGGCGCGCGATCGCGACGAACTGCTCGCGCATGAGTACGCCCTGCTCGTGCTCGATGAGTCGCAGGTGGTCAAGAATTCGAAGAGCCAGGCGGCGAAGATCGTGCGCGAGATTTCGGCGCAGCGTCGTCTCGCGATGACCGGCACGCCCCTCGAAAATCACCTCGGCGAACTCTGGGCCCAGTTCGATGCGGTCGAGCCCGGCCTGCTCGGCAGCGATCGCCACTTCACGCGTTTCTATCGCACGCCCATCGAGAAGCACAACGACGTCGAGCGTCGCGAGCGCCTGAGTCGCCGCATCGCGCCGCTCCTGCTGCGTCGACGCAAGGAAGACGTGCTCTCCGATCTGCCCGAGAAGACGTTCATTCCGCGCAATGTCGAACTCGATGGCGCGCAACGCGAGCTCTACGAAACCCTGCGCCTGGCCCAGCATGAGCGCGTCCTCGCCGAGGTGCAGAAGCGCGGGCTCGCACAGAGCGGCATCATCGTCCTCGACGCCCTGCTCAAGTTGCGCCAGGCGTGTTGCGATCCGCGCCTGGTCAAGCTTGAAGGCGCGAAGCGGATCAAGGAATCGGCCAAGCTCGAGCTGCTGCTCGAACTGACCGACAGCCTCGTCGCGGAAGGCCGTCGCATCCTCGTCTTCAGCCAGTTCGCCGAGATGCTCGACCTGATCGCCAAGGCACTCACGCTGCGCAAGCAGAAGTACCAGATGTTGACCGGCCAGACGCCGAGCACGCAGCGCGCCGAACTGGTTGCGCGCTTCCAGGCCGAGCAGGTGCCGATCTTCCTGATCAGCCTCAAGGCTGGCGGCGTCGGCCTGAACCTGACTGCGGCCGACACCGTGATCCACTACGATCCGTGGTGGAACCCTGCGGTCGAAGCGCAGGCGACCGATCGCGCGCATCGCATCGGTCAGGACAAGCCGGTCTTCGTCTACAAGCTGATCTGCAGCGGTACCGTCGAGGAAAAGATCCAGGCCCTGCAGGAACGCAAGGCCGAACTCGCCGCGGCGGTCCTTGAAGGCGGCAGCACGCAGGCGCTGCGCTTCGACGAAGACGATCTCGCCGAATTGTTCGCCCCGCTGTAGGCGGCGGCTGCAGTCACTTGTCGCCGCTTGGCGGCGATGCCCTGCGTGGAAAGCAACGGGCCCGGAACATGCGCGCGGTTCGCTTGTCCTATCCTGCACACAATCCTGTTCGCTGTGCGGGTCCCATGCATGAACCTTCGCTCCATCGTTTCCGTGCTCACCGCGCTCGGCCTTGGTTCGTCGATGGCGTTCGCGCAGGCTGACGCCACCGTGCAGGCCGATCACCTTGCCGTCGAGCTGATCAGCGAGTCGCCGGTCCTCGTGCCGGGTCAGACGGCGTGGCTCGGTCTGGTCCTGCGCCATGCGCCGCACTGGCACAGCTATTGGATCAACCCGGGCGACTCGGGGTTGCCGACCCGCCTGAGCTGGACCTTGCCGGATGGATACTCGGTCGACGCGATCGCCTGGCCCGCGCCAACACGCTTCGAAGTCGGCGGCCTGTACAACTTCGGCTATGCCGGTGAGCAACTGCTGCCGATCGCGCTGCATGTTCCGGCCAGTGCCATGCCGGGCGCCCGTGCTGCGCTGGCAGTCGAAGTGAAATGGCTGGTCTGCCGCGAGGAGTGCATCCCGGGCAAGGCAAGCCTGGACATCGAACTGCCGGTTTCAAGCGTGGCTGCAGCCCCGACCGCAGCGCATCGCGAACGGTTCGAGGCCGCGCGCCATGCCCTGCCCGTCGCCACCTCCTGGAGCGGCAGCGCCCGCCTTGCCGGCGATCGCATCGCGATCCGGCTCGACGCCGTTGATCTTCCATCGACGGAAGGCCTTGATGTCTTCGCGGTCGAGCGGCGCATTCTCGACAATGGCCCGGTGACGGTGCGCCGCGAAGGCGACACCTTGTTGATCGATGTCGCGAAGAATGACTACTTCGAGCAGGCTCCGGCTGCGCTTGACCTCGTCCTGACGCGCAGGATGACGAATGGCGGTGCCGGTGCGTGGCAGGTTCGCGTACCGTTTGTGGCCGGACCACACAACGAATGATCGCTGCCAGCATTGCCAGGCTTGATCACGTCGGCCAGCACCACCATCTATACCCGGGATTTTCGCCGCAATGGATCCTGCTCCCGGCCATCCATACGGCTGAATCCGGAAGTCCGCAGACCGTGTCATTACCCGCCAGGAGTCAAACGCCATGTTCCAGCGCACCTCCTTGTTCAGCGCCCTCGTTGCCATGACCCTCAGCGCATCGGCGTTTGCCAGTGCCGAGATCGGCAAACCGGCCCCCGACTTCAACCTGGCCGGTGCGGATGGCTCGAACCACTCGCTTGCCGGCTACAAGGGCAAGACGGTCGTGCTCGAATGGAACAATCCGGAATGTCCGTTCGTCAGGAAACACTACGACTCGGGCAACATGCAGAAGCAGCAGGCCGCAGCGACAGCCGCAGGTGTCATCTGGCTGACCATCAACTCGGCCGCGGCCGGCAAGCAGGGCCGCCTCGATGCGAAGTCGGCCAATGCCTACATCGCCGAATCCGCCGCGAAGCAGACCGCCTATCTGTTCGATCCGCAAGGTATCGTCGGCCACGCCTACGGCGCGAAGACCACGCCCCACCTGTATGTCGTCGACAAGGACGGCATCCTGCGCTACGCCGGTGGCATTGATTCGGTCGCCAGCACCGACCCGGGCGATATCGCCGCGGCCATCCAGTATGTTCCGCAGGTACTCGCTGAACTCGCTGCCGGCAAGACCGTCAGCACGACCCGATCCGAACCCTACGGCTGTTCGGTCAAGTACGGAGGTTGATCACGATGCGCGCACTGTCCGTTCTGCTGCTCTGGGCCATCCTGCTTGTGCTGTGCTGGCCCGTGGCACTTGTCCTGCTGATCCTCTGGCCGATCCTCTGGCTGCTGTCGATTCCGTTTCGCATCGTCGGTGCGCTGATGGAAGGCATTGTTGCCCTGATCAAGGCGATCTTCCTGTTGCCGGCGCGCATCCTCGGCTATCGGCCGCCTGCTACGAACGCGTAAGGCATCCGGCCAGCCCCGGTCGCGTCGAAAGCCGCGACCGATCCTGCCTTGCGGCGTTCGCTGAAGTGCGTGGGCCACTGAAACGCCCGATCCGTTGGATTCGGGCTTCGTTTTGCATTGTTTGCTGTTGACGCGGGGCGGATCGCTCCGCATACCTCGGCAGCGGGTCGAAAACAATGAAGACGAAGAAGCGGTTTGTGCCCGGCTGGATCCTGCTCGGTGCGTGGGCGATGACGTTCGCCAGCGTGCACGCGGCGACCATCAATGTGGCGCCGGACAACGTCGTCAATCCCTGCCATCTGCGCCAGGCGATCCAGGCCGCCAATACCGATACGTCAGCCGGAGGCGCCTGCACGGCCGGGTCGGGAACCGATACCCTCGTTCTCCTCCAGTACGACAACTACCCGGTGTTCACGCCGACCAGCCTTGCTGGCAGCGACGAGGACAACAACGCCTCGGGTGACCTCGACGTCAACAGCTCGATCATCATCCAGGGTGTCAATCCGGAACAAACGATCATCGTCGGCCCGTCCTTCGACCGCGCCTTCGATGTCCGCCCGAACGGTGCGTTGACACTGAACGATCTCACCGTGATCGGTGGCAGTGTCGTCGGCGCGAGCGCCAACGATGGCGGCGTCGTGCGCAAGAGCAGCAACGCCGCGCTGACGATCAACCGCAGCGTGCTCCGCGGCGGCAATGCCGACATCGGCGGTGCCGTCCATGCGTCAGGTTCGGGCGTGCTCACGCTCGACAAGGTCTCGATCCATCACAACAACGCCAACTATGGCGGTGGCGTCGCGGTGCAACAGACATCGGGCGTCGAAGCCGTACTGAACAACGTCACGATCAGTGGCAACACGGCCGTGTTCAGTGCGGGTGGGATGTATGCCACCAGCTGGTTGCGCATGCGCAATACGACCGTCGCGCGCAATCGCTCGGCCGGCGTAGGCGGCTTGCAGTACGCGCTGGTCGGCAATACCACGGGCGTCAATTTCGCCAACAGCCTGCTCGTCGACAACGTCAACGGCAATGGCGATGCCTCGGATCTGTACTGCTCCGGTGGTGCCGGCAACAACCAGCTCGGCGCTCGCTCGTACACGATGATCGGCGCGATCGGCAACTGCACGTTCGCCTCGTTCGCCGGCATCCCGGCCAGCAGCGATGCGCGCATCTCACCGTTGTTCGATTCCGGTTCCGGTCGACCGACCCATGCCTTGCTGTCCGGCAGTGCCGCGCTCGATGCCGGCAATCCGAGCACGGTCAATCCGTTGTCGGCCTGCCTCGGTACCGATGCGCGCGGGGTATCGCGATCGGCTCCCTGCGACCTGGGCGCCTATGAGCAGCGCATCGACGTCACGGTCAATTCCTTCGGTGATTTCCCGGATCTCAATCCCGGTGACGGCGTCTGCCAGGCCACCGGCAATGTCTGCACCCTGCGTGCGGTGGCGATGGAGGCCAGCGCCACGGGCGGGCGCTGGTTCGTCAACCTGCCGACCGGCACCTACACGCTCAACCGCGCATTCAACGACATCGATGATGCCGATGGCGGCGACCTCGATATCAAGCGCAACAACCAGGACGATCCGCTGCAGATGACCCTGATGGGCATGGGCGATGCCGACGACACGCGGATTGTCGGGGGCGGATTCGATCGCGTGCTCGAAATTCGCGGGCGCAGCAGCACCGGGCCGACCCTCGTCTATGTCAACTATCCGCTCGCATTCGCGCTGTTCAATGCGACGCTCAGCAACGGCGAGCTGACGGAAGATCCGTTCGTGCAGGATCCGAATGCCTCGCTGGAAGGCGGCGGCATCCGTGTCACCGGCGGCAAGACCCTGTTCTACAACGTGGTCGTGAAGGATAATTTCGTCGAGTCGCTGCCACCGAGCGAGGATTCGGTCGGCGGCGGCGTGCATGTCGATGCGCGATCGACATCGAACGGTTCGCCGACCATTCCGTACGCGGCAAGCAGCCAGTTCGAGCGCTTTGCGATCATCGACAATGCGACCTCGGTGAGCGGTGGCGGCTACGGCAAGCGCGCTGGCGGATTGTTCGCGATCGGCTCTTCACCCTGGGACATCAGCGACGGCATCACGCTGAACAATGGCACGATCGCGGGCAATGTCAGCCGCGATAGCGGCGGTGCCATGCTGTTCGACATCTTCGATGCGAGTTTCCTCAGCATCGTCGACAACGCGGGCGGTCCGCTCGCCCCGCCCGGCTTTACCCAGTACGCCGGCGGCGTATACATCGGTGGCCAGACCAATCGCGTGCGCAATGTACTGATTGCCGGCAACACCGCCGGCAGCGAGGATTCGGATTGCGAGGTGAACGAGTTCAGTTCAAGCCTGGTCAGCCTCGGCCACAACCTGATCGGCACTGCCGGCGCAGGTTGCCTGATCTCGGGCGACACCGCGACGAACCTGCTCAACGTCGATCCGCAACTCGGCGGACGCCTGACGCTTTCGGGCATGCCGTATCACGCACCGGCGAGTACAAGTGCGACCGTCGATGCAATTCCGCCGGAAGCCTGCGTCGACGCCGCAGGCTTCCGCGTATCCGTCGACGCGCTCGGCTCGTCGCGTCGCGCGAACGGAAATCCACCGTGCGATATCGGCGCCGTCGAAGTGGCCGAGCTGCCGATCTTCAAGGACGGTTTCGATCCGCTGTGAGGATCCGACCGGCGTCGATGGCCTGATCGGCACCGCGCAGGCGCCAGCCCGCTGGCGTGGCATTCGCCGTATGCACAGCGTTCGGCAGTGCGAAACTACCCGCGCGTTCGATCAGATCAGTGGTCGGGGACACCGAACACGAAGGCCGATTGCACGCTGCCGAGTACGCGATCCTCGAATACCTTGCTTCCAGCATCATCACCGGCCGCGCCAGCGACGACATGCAGCGGCAGCAGATGCTCCTCGCGCGGGTGCGACGCGCGACCACCGGGAGCACTCGACCAGTCGGTCAGGCGTTGCTCGCGTTGCTCGCGCGGAGACGCGATCGTCTCGGCGAGCCACGAATCAAAGCGTTCCGAATCGGCATCGACGCCTTGTCCATCGCGTCGGAAGCGCTGCATGTTGTGATAACTCATGCCACTGCCGATGATCAGCACGCCTTCGTCGCGCAGTGGTGCCAGTGCGCGACCGAGCGCGAGGTGCTCGGACGGATCGAGTCCGCGCCGCAGCGACAGTTGCACGACCGGCACATCGGCTTCGGGGAACACCAGTTTCATCGGGATGAAGACGCCGTGGTCGAGTCCGCGCGTGTTGTCGTCAGCATTCGCGATGCCGGCAGCGCCCAGCAGCTCGCGGATGCGCGCGGCCAGGGTCGGTGAGCCCGGTGCGGGCCAGCTCAGTCGATAGGTGTGCTCGGGGAAACCGGAGTAGTCATACAGCAGTTTCGGATCGGGTTGCGCACCGACCGTGAAAACCGGGGCTTCCCAATGGGCCGAGACCACGACGATCGCTTTCGGCGGAACGCCGAGTTCAGCGACCAGGCCGCGCAGCCATCCGCCCATGTGATCCCAGGTGCCGGCTGGCGACCAGTCCATGAAGAAGCACGGGCCTGCGCCGTGCGGGAGGAAAACGGTAGGCATCGAAACGGACGACATGAAGTTTCCAGGACTTGGGAGATACCCGTCAGATGGTGTCTCCGGTGCGCCTGCGCGAGGGTGCTTTTGGAAACGGATCGTTCACGGATCCTGAATCGTGCTGGCCGCGGGCCCCGCATGCTGCGGCATCACCTTCTCGATGCGTCGGTCCGGTATGAACCACATCAGGGCGACGGCGACATACAGGAATTGCGCCATCCATTCGCCGACGAAGGCGAGCGGGATGGCGATGGCGTACATCAGGGTCGAAATCATTCCCTTGCTGTCCCTGCCGATCGCGCGTGCGACCAGCGAGTCCTTGCCTTCGGTGGAGATGATGAGGCGCGCCAGGATCCAGTAGGCGATCGAGGCCATGAACAGGACAACGCCATACAT
>ERZ795059.2043-NODE-2043-length-21530-cov-8.833248_pt1 | contig 21530 bp, 10 predicted proteins | sample MGYA00375143_ERZ795059 | MGnify/ENA primary metagenome ERZ795059 (study PRJEB30188, sample SAMN05720168) | activated sludge metagenome | isolation source: Anaerobic digester | place: USA | collected 2015-01-07 ... | reverse complement strand
GTCTGCGTCATAACTTCCGCTGCCATCCAGCCAGGTAAGCTGCCCTACCAGACGGGTTTGATCTTCTCCGGCTTCCGCCACCGGCGCCACGTTTCCAGTGGTGATGGTCACCGTGTCCGGGGCACTAAACTCAACGCCGTCCGTAACTAAAAGCTGTACTACATAGGTGCCGGCCACATCCAGGGTAAAGTGCGGGGTGACTGTCGACTGCCCTGTCAGGGCGGCCGTGGAAGCCGGTGGCATACTGGTGAAACTCCAAGCATAGGAGAGCGGATCGCCATCCACGTCATAACTTCCGCTGCCATCCAGATTCACTTGAGCGCCCACCATCGCCGTTTGATCAGTGCCCGCGTTGGCAACCGGAGGGCTATTGCCCGTGCTGATAACCACATAGGCCGGAACGCTGAAATTCACACCATCGCTGACAATTAGCTGAACACGATACGTGCCGGGCACGTCAATGGTGAAACATGGCGTGGGGCTGGTGCTGTCATCCAGAACCGCCGTGCTGTCCTCAGGAAGATTCGCAAATGACCACGCGTACGTAATTTCATCACTGTCCGGATCGGAACTCTCCGTGCCATCCAGGCATACGATATCCCCGACATTGGCCGTTTGATCCCCGCCTGGATCTGGAGTCGGCGGAGTATTTCCCGTGCTGATGGTAACCGTGGCCGGGGCGCTATTCACTGTTCCGTCATTTACAATCAACTGGACAACATAAACGCCCTCCAGATCAATCGTGAACGTTGGATGCACCGAGGCAGGAGTGTTCAACACCGCAGCGCTGCCGGACGGCTTTGAGGAAAACGACCAGGAGAACGTCAAAGGATCGTTATCCACATCGCTGCTCTTGCTGCCATCCAGTGTGATGGTTTCACCCGTCTGCCCTGTCTGATTTGATCCGGCATTGGCCACTGGGGCGCTGTTCGACGTGCTAATAGTCACATAATCCGGGGCGCTGCTCAACAGGCCATCGTTCACAATCAGCTTAACCGTGTACTCGCCCGCCTTGTCCACAAAGAAGTGAGGGGCGGCCGTATTAGAGTTCAGAAGCACTGCGGTGCTGCCTGCGGGACGCACCGTGAAGGACCATGTATAATTCACGGAGTTTCCTTCCGGATCCGAACTGCCACTTCCATCGAGAACAACATTGGCGCCCACCGGCACGCTTTGATCCGGACCTGCATCGGCCGTGGGCGGGGCATTTTCAGTACTTATCGTGACGGAATCGGGCGCACTATCCTCTTTTCCGTCATTGACAATCAGTTGAATAACATACGTGCCTTCTTTATCCACGGAAAAACTGGGCGTGACGGAATTTGTCGCATTCAACGCCGCTGTGCTTCCACTGGGTTTTTCGGTAATAGTCCACGCATAGGTGAGTGCATCACCATCGACATCGCTGCTGCCACTGCCGTCCAATTGGGCAGTCTGCCCGATTTGTTTGAATTGATCTGGTCCCGCATCGGCCACCGGCGCACTGTTAGTAGTGGTAATCACCATTTCATCCGGCGCGCTGCTGTCCCGTCCGTCGTTCACCACCAATTGGATGGTGTAAGAACCCGCAAAGTCCAGGCGAATGCTGGGTTTTGCGGAACTCGCCGCCATCAATGTTGCAGTACTGCCCGCGGGCTGCGAGACGATAGTCCATACATACGCCAGCGGATTATTATCGGCATCCGAACTTCCGGAACCGTCCAGGTATACCGTGTCGCCCACTTTGGCGGTCTGATCCGGGCCGGCGTCAGCCACGGGCGGTGTATTCTGGGTCGAAATCACCACGGAATCGGGCGTGCTGTTTAACACACCGTCATTCACCGTGAGTTGAACTATGAAGGTGCCCGGTTTGTCGATGGTGAAATCCGGACTTACCGTCGCGGCGTTGTGCAATGTGGCCACACTGCCCGCAGGCCGGGATACAAAAGCCCACTGATAGGTCAAGGGATCGCCATCGGGGTCGCTGCTTCCGCTGCCGTCAAGGGTTATTGAATCGCCCACCTGACCGGAAGTATCCGGGCCGGCATTTGCCGTGGGCGCAATATTGCTCGTTTTGACGGTTACAGTAGAAGGAGCACTATCGTCAAAACCATCATTGACGATAAGTTGAATCAAATAGGTTCCCGGTTGGTCCAACACAAACGTTGGGGTAACACTTGTTGGATCACTCAATGTGGCGGTACTTTCGGCGGGCACCGAACTGAAACTCCAGGCATAGGTCAGCGGATCGAAATCCGGGTCGCTGCTCCCGCTGCCATTCAGCGTAACCGTTTGCCCCAAGGCACGGGTTTGTCCATTGCCTGCATTAGCGACAGGCACCCTGTTCTGAACAGTCACCGTGACCGTATCCGGATCACTATCGGCAAAGCCATCATTCACGATTAATTGCAGGACATAGCCGCCTCGCAAATCACAGGTGAATTTCGGATTCACCACGCTGGTGCTGGTCAATACGGCGGCACTTCCCGTTGGTTTGGAAACAAAACTCCATGCATACGACAAGGTTTGTCCGTCAATATCGTTGCTGCCCGAACCATCCAGAGTAATCTGTGTGCCCAAATAGGCAGCTTGATCTTCCCCGGCATCGGCTACGGGCGGCGTATTCTGCTGGACAGTGGACTTGAAGGTCACGGTATAGCTGCCGGTGCTGTTGAAATCCAGGAAATGCAGCAGATTCTCTTCGACGGGCTGATTCAAAGCATTGCGGACGATGCGGCGGGTCAGCCAGATGTTATCGGCAGCCACTGACCCACCGTCACTGCGTTTAATCGACAAAATCACATATTCCGCCGAGGCCGGATTCTCCACGCGGAAATATGTCCAGCCCGTCGTAACCGAGGCCGTCAGGGCATAAGAGAGAAATGCCTGCTTGACGGGTGTTAGAGCAATATTTTCCGCCGCGGCAACCGGAACGCCATCGCCCGTGCCGGTGAAAACAAAATCGGGCATATTCTCCTCATCCGGCGTGTCGTTTACCAGAAAGTCCGGCAATCCATCCCCCGAAGGAAGATTCACATTAACGATATGCAGCAGATCATGGAAGGTTCCGCCGCCTAACGCAATTACCCGGTTCAATCCGCGCGCATCATTCACCGCGATGGTTGGATTTAATGAGTCAAACGTGCCAGAAACCGCACAACGCATCATCCAATACGCCACGGAGGCCGTTCCGGTCCCGATGTTGCCGAATAGGGTTTCAAATGCCGCGGGAATAGCCGTGTCCCCTGAGAAACCCTCAAGAATTTCAAATGCGCCAAAAGGATCGCCATTAATTGCAGGCAACTCCGGCCGTGCGGACAGAAGCGACACCTGCTGTGCGACACCGCTGCCGAAATTATAAATCAGCATGCCTGCGGGAAATGGCTCCTGGGCATCCGTCTCGGGCGTTAAGGGGTCGTCCGCATACACGGAAGCGGGATAAAACACATGCAAATCCAATCCGGGGGTCGGATATACCGTCAAAGCAGCCGGAACCAAGGACAAATCCACCGGATCACTGTTGCGTATAAAGCTCAATTGGCCGCCAATGGCGTACCCCACGGGAGAACCGGCGCCCGCCTCCAACAAGGGTATTATCCGCCAACGAATCGTGGCCGAAGCCCCTGCCGTCAACGCGCCGTCGCCACTGATGCCGCTGATGCCGGTATATTCAATGGGAAATACCGCGAAGAGGCTATTGGCGTCATTGCCTTCCGAGTCCGAAATGGACAACACCACCTGAATTTCCGTTAGGTCAGCATCACCTGCCCCCAGCGTTAAGGTGGCCTCAACCCCGGTCAGGGGCAACGCGAGATCTGCGCCCGTTACAATTTCCGCGGTTACACATGGTGTAGCTTTCCAATATCTTTTTTCTGCAAAAAGCCGTTTAGCATGGGTCAAATTCGTATCCACGATGCCCGTTGAAAGCTCATTGCCGTCCGTTCTATAGATCGCCTCGCCTGAAATGGTCTGGGTTCCGCTGGCGAAGGCGGGAACATTCATCCGATACGTAAAACTGAGCGGGAATTGACCTAAAGTGGGGACTGAAAACCAAACGAAGCCCAGCGTTCCCGTGTCGCCCGGTTGCGGACCAAGCTGCGGAACGGAGCCGCCCACGAGGGTATTGAATTCCCATCCATCCGGAATAAATTCTTGCAGGCCTAACGAAGTGAGCGTCTTGTTGCCGGAAACTATCGTCAACGTGAGCGTGACATCTACGGTGCTTCCCGGCGTATACACCGAACCGCCAACAATCGTCCGCGTCAAGGTCATCTCGGTCTCGGTTTCACCCTCGGTCTGGCCCTCAATTTGGCCTTCACTTTGACCTTCTCCCTCCACTTGTCCTTCCTCCGCACCTTCAACGCCGCCTTCACCCTCCCCTTCAATAACGCCTTCTACTTCCCCTTCGCCTTCCACGCCACACTCCCACGCCAACCTAAAAACAGGCATGTTTGCATACGGTGCAACTTCCCAGAAAGCCGTGGAGTAATCGCCATACTGCGGCGGACTATCCGTGCATTCCGTTGCAGGAAAACGCACAGCAATGGGTTCAAAACGCCATTCCGTGCTACCGTCCACCTCCCAGGCATAGAGCAATCCGGAGGGTTCAAACACACTGCAATCCGACTCCGCTTTTGCCCCGGTATCTTCCACTAAAATGGGGAGATGCACCGATTCCCCCGGTTCAATCACTCCCAACACATTCAGCAGGGGCGTAAAGGTGAATCGCGGGTGAAATCCCAAAGCCAACTGCGCACTGTGCGCGGGGAGCAGACCGTGATTTTGAATGATGATTTCCGTTTGATACGACGTGGAGGTTAAATCGCTTAAATCCAAAACAGGAGGATTCACTTCAACCACCGCGGCTTGACGCCCTTCTTCCACCACCGTATTTTCTTCATACACAACGTCCGGAGTATCGCCTGTTTGGACCACCGTCCATTCCTGGCGCACGAAATTCCGCTTCAGTTGAACTTGCTTTTTCAATGTGCGGCCCGCTTGCACTTCAACCGCCACGGATTGCATCCCGTGTTCTGCAGCATACACCTCAACGTTATATGCACCGGAAGCAATGTCGGTAAAATCAGCGCGGCCTAAAATATTACTCACCGCGCTGGTGACCGGCGCACCCGTGGCGGGATTCCACAACACCACACGCGCATTCGAGACTTTAGGCTGCCCTGTCTCCGTCAGGGTGAGTTCATCTGTCACGGTAATTTGGAGGCTTCCGGTATCCGTATCCGTCACGTTTACATAAAATGGGACCAACATGCTCCCTGAACTCCCCCAAAGCAGGCGCAATGTGGTCTGCACCTCCCCAATGGCCACCGACGTGTCCGGAATAAGCTGAATCGTAACAGGGAGAGTGCGCCCAGGGTCGATATTCACCGGATCCGCCGGGGCTGCCGCCAAAATCCAGGTTTGATCCTCCGGACTTTCCACTCGAAAATCTTCCGCCACCGTATCGCTCTGATTAGTGACATCAAACACGAACAGGGTTTCCGAATTCCGCAATGCACCCGCGCGCAACACGCTGCTTTCCACTTTCAGAGAAAGCGTGGAGGATAACATAGAAAAATCTAATTGAACCGCGCTGGACGCGCCTTCCGCACTCGATACCGTAATGACGGCCGAAGCGGAAGCCGTTGAATTATCTTCCGCCAGGACAGTTACGTTCAACGGGACCATGCCATTGCCCGGAAGGGATGAGGCAATAGAAGGCGTCACCGTAATGTTCGCCGGATCCCCGGATACCACCGCATGAAGTCCCGTTAACGGACTATCCCCAAGGTTCATCACGTCAAACGAAATCTCCTGCGCTTCCCCGGTTGTCAATTCCATGGAAACATTGGGCGGCTGTGCCATCAAACCCAAAATCGTGGACGTATCCTGTTCCGGGGCAATGCTTGCACCGGGATGCCGTGCGCCAAAGGAATATTCCCCCGCTTCCTCCAATAAAGGCACAAATTCCGTGGAGAAATTCCCGGAACCATCCGTCCAAACCTGAAGATACCGCACCACTCCATTATGCATCACTTCAATAGTCACTTCCGCATTAGGCACCGGGGCGCCGCCGCTCAAATAGGTGGCCTGTCCCGTCAGCATAATGGGTTCGCCGTTGAGAGACGTATTCACCTCGGTAGTTACCGTGGCGGTATAATCGATTGTCTCCAGACGAATTGGGCCGGCCACATATACATTGTTATCATCATCTTCTTCATATACGGCTGCGCCATCATCGGTCTTGATGATGATATAAAAATCGCCTGTGGTGATGGTGGGAATCGTAATGACATGGCTGCCCACATAACTCTCGCCTACCGCAAGATTTTCCGAATGGTCTGCACAGCCAAGCGCCGTGTCTCCTCCAGGTTGATCATCACTGGACAAATACAGGCAATCGTTCCAAGGAGCGGTGGCCAAATACACGCCATCATTTAACACCGTCCATGAAACCGTGACATGTTCACCCACCCATGCATGCGCCGGCAGTGAAGCATTCGTCACGGAAAGATCCGCTTTCTGTTGTTCCTGCACTATCGTATTGACTGTATTGGTGGCCAGTTCGGTACCCGTGGTGCGGTAGGAACCCGTGCCGCTAATCGTTTGCGGTCCGGAGGCCGAAGGGGATACGTTTACCCGATAAACAAACGTGGCCGGAAACGATGGGATGGATATCCATGCAAAAGAGAGATCTCCACTGTCTCCCGATGTGGGAAAAATTTGCGGCATAGATCCGCTCACAAGCTGTTTAAATGTCCATCCTGCCGGTAATGTTTCCACCAGGGCAAGCGCCGTAACGCTTTCAGATCCCTTATATGTAAACCGAATCTGGAGGTCAACGGTAGCGCCTGGAACATAGACATTGCCGCCCACCGCGGTCCGGCTGAGCGTAAGTTCGTACGGAGATTCCCCTTCCTCTTCTCCTTCCTCTTCTCCTTCTCCTTCTCCTTCGCCTCCCCCTTCTCCTTCCGCAACCCCTTCCGAGACAAATGTAATCGCTTCATTGGACGTTACTTCGTCCCCCGTGGTGCGATACCGGGCAATACCCGTAAATTCGTATGTTCCACTGGCGCTTGCCGGTGCATTCACCCGATATCGAAACGTAAGGGGGAACGCCGGGATCGATACCCAGATAAAGCTCAACGTGCCCGATTCACCTGCGGACGGCGCCATATTCGGCACGCTTCCCGATACCAGCGACGCATACGTCCACCCCCCTGGCAGCGTCTCCTCCAGTGCGAGTGAAGTCACCTCTTCCGCGTCGGTATACCGCAGCGTAATCTCGATGTCCATGGTGCTGCCTGCTACATATCCCCCGGCAGGGATCGTGCGGGACAATTCCATGCCTTCCACGGCCCCTTCCATTTCTCCTTCCCCTTCCACATCGCCTTCACCTTCTCCTACGGAACCTTCCGGAATACTTGTGGACACCTCAGGACTGTTCAATTGGGAACCGCCAAATGCATAAATGGCGCGGCCTTTTATTGTTTTTGTGCCGGTTGCCCCGGCAGGCACATTTATACGATATGTAAACGTTACGGGAAACGCCGGAATGGTTATCCAGGCAAACCCCAGTGTGCCCGTAGCACCAGTGGCGGGTTTAACCGGAGGCAGTGATCCGCTTACCAAGCTCTTAAACGACCATCCCGTGGGAAGGGTTTCCGTGACACCTAATTGTGTCAACGTTCCCGTGCCTGTCCGGGTCAGCGTCACGGTAATATCCAACGTTGATCCTGCATGGTAGGAACCATCTCCCCCCACACCCCGCGCCAAAGAAACACTTCCCTCGGATTCCCCTTCAACTTCTCCTTCTTCGCCACCTTCTCCTTCCCCCACGCCTCCATAGGGAATTTCCGTATTTACCGTGGGGGTTTGTGTGGAACTGCCGCCTCCCACGGCGTAAATCCCATATCCGCTTAGGGTAACCGTTCCTGTAGCGCTGGAAGGCACATGGAGACGATAGGTGAAACTCGCCGGGAATGATGGAATCGTTAGATAGCCGAAATCAATTGTTCCGGAATCCCCCGCTGTGGGCTGGATGTCCGGTATTTGCCCGCTGACGGTGGAATGATATGTCCACCCGGCAGGAAGGGTCTCCGCTAATCCCAATTGTGTAATTTCATCAGAACCACTCTTTGTAAAAGTGACTGTGATGTCCAGGGTCGAACCGGCAAGGTAGGCCCCGTCTCCTTCCACCGTCCGGGTAATGGCAACCGTGGTTTGCGCCGCCATTGGCGCCGCAAAACCCATTGTTATCACTAACCATCCCAAGGCGATGGAAGCAAAGCCGTTCCCCTTGGTCTGCTTCATCCAATACGCTCCTTTTCTTCCCTATTTATCCCGCAGTCAATAATTTCCTTTTGCTAATTTTATCATACTTAACCAAAATATAGGTAAAGAAAATACTCCATTTGTTACTGTCTTGAAAACGACTATTTTTCACTCAACGGCAACTGAACCGGCTGCCGCGTCCGATAGCATTCTTGTGCTGCAAACACAATTTCATGGGTCTTGATGGCATCCTCAAGATTACAGTGCGATTCGTGATTCTGATGGATGCACTCTACAAAATGGTCGATTTGCCCCTGGAAGGGGTGATGTGAAACATCCGCACTGTCCGGGAGAATGGTGGGGATTTCCACCCATTTTTTCTGGCCGGGAAATTTGTGCGACCAAACCCGGTTATCCTTGATGGTTCCGCGGTCCCCGAAAACCTCTATCGGGAACATATACGGCATTACGCAACCGTAATTTACGGACACCTTGCCCAACACACCGTTATCAAACCGGATCATCACCATTTCCAGGTCATCGTACTCCAACGGCGGGGCTGGTTGCCAGGAATTGGTCAAATAATTGAACTCTTCGCTCAAGCCCTTGCGGTACCCCCCCGCATATGCAAAAACTTCAATCGGCGTAGCGGCCTCATACCGGCCTTGCCCGGCGAACCATCGCGCCGCATCCAAAGCGTGGCATCCGCCGGTAAGCATGGCGCTAATGCCCAGTTTTTTGGTTCGGGCGTCTTCAAATCCCGTCCACCAGCTTGCGATATCATGCTGATAATCCGCTTCGACACCATACACCTTCCCCACCGCATTATCCGCGACCATGGCCTTGATCGTTTCAAACAACGGATTCCATCGCAGGACAAAACTGACCACGGTCTTTACTCCCGCCTTCCGCACGGCCTCGCGCATCGCACGCATCTCCGCGGGACTGTTCGCAATTGGCTTTTCAATCACCAGATGCTTGCCCGCCCGCGCCGCTGCAATAGTATTTTCCGCGTGGAGGTGCTGGGGTGTGCAGACCGACACAATATCTACCCCCGGATGTGCCAGGGCTTTATCATAGTCTGTAAAAAACGTCACATCGGGCAGACCATGGGTTTCTGCAATGCGCTGGCAACTGCTCAGTTTGCGGCTCGACACCGCCACCACCCTGGTGTGGGGATTTGCGGTAAACGCCTTGACATGCTCCCCTGCAACCCAGCCCGCTCCATGGATTAATACACCCAGACTCTTCTCTGCCATGGCTTTTCTCGCCTCCCGAAACCTGTTCGTATTCTAAACCATATTATTCCGGATCTGCATTTTCCAAGCACCCCAGCATTTTCCGCCACAACACTGAAAAGATCAAATTCTCCCCGGCCACCCCTTGATAAAACCTGGAAAAAGAATCTGGGCCTTGTTACATTCCCTTCTGACACAAGGCCCAGTTATTTTCTTTTTACAATGGCTGCCGGCTCATGCAGGTCCCGGACAGAAGCCATCTTCCGAACCGCTGCACGCATGATACCCGCCTGAATTAAAGAATTGGATCACGCGCAGCAGTTCGGACAAGTTTATATCCCAATCTTGCGGATTGTAGTCACTGGCGTGGGGACTGCATGCCGTGCCACCCACGGGACCTGGTGCATAACCGTCTTCCGTTCCCTCCTCGCAATGCAATCCAAAGGAATTATAGAATTGAATCACCCGCAACAGTTCGGACAAACTGATGAGGCCATCACCATCCTGATCGGCAGTGTGGACAACCGTTTCTCCCTCGCCTTCCACGGCGCCTTCTTGGGCGCCTTCTTCAGCGCCTTCGCCTTCCACTGTGCCTTCTTCCGCGCCTTCCATTACGCCTTCTTCAGCACCTTCGCCTTCCACCGTGCCTTCTTCAGCGCCTTCCATTACGCCTTCTTCAGCACCTTCCAATACACCTTCTTCAACACCTTCGCCTTCCACCATGCCTTCTTCAGCACCCTCCATTACGCCTTCTTCGATGCCTTCCACCGAACCTTCCGCTACACCTTCTTCGATTCCTTCCGCCACACCCTCTGCCATGCCTTCTTCTTCTCCTTCCAAGACGCCTTCCTCTACACCCTCTGCTACGCCTTCCACTATGCCTTCTTCTCCTCCTTCCAAAACACCCTCTTCTATACCTTCTTCCATCCCTTCCATCACACCTTCACCTTCAGGTTCACCTTCAGTCAGCCCCTCCACACTACCCTCCACTGCACCTTCTTCCGCGCCTTCCAGGGGGCCGGTCAAGGTTAAACAGAACGCCAAATCAGGCCACGTCATCGCATAGTTGCCCGGTTCGCCATAAATACACGTGCCATTACCCACTGCTGAACTTGCCCACATGAAATAACAGCCGGTGTCCACGCCAACCCCTTTGACGGAAAACCACCCTACTGCTAACTCAACCGCCTCCGGCAACCCTGCCTCATATCGATACAACATAATTCCAGCGCTGGATCCTTGAGTCACCTCACCCACTTCGGTCCGCACGGGCGTTACGGTATACGAGGCTGCCAATGCGCCAGGCTCCCCGGAATCGTTGGCGTAAAAGGCCACCTCATAGGTATCTGGTGTTCGCGCGCAGGCCGTGGTGCGGTCGCCTTCCACATTGATACCCCACCAAACCACCCCGCCAATCGCTCCGGTCACTCCCGTAAATGAGTCATACATGAAATTCGATGCGGAATCATCGCTGAACGAAAAAACGGAAAGCGTATCAAATGGCATGACCGGCTGGCTGAACAGGGAATCCGCCGGGCAATCGGCCGGACCCGTTTCGCCTTCCACTTGACCTTCCTCACCACCTTCGCCTTCCACGGAACCTTCAACTTCACCTTCACTTTGCGATACAAAAACAACCGTGACCGTCTCGTCCTGATTCATCGTTATCGTCGTTAACACCGTGGTGGTGTCATCCACATTCCCTTCCCAGTGATCAAACTGCCAGTTTGTATCCGGGAACGCCCGCAAGGTAACCACGGTGCCTTCCAGTTGGGAAGGCAGATCAGGATCCACCGCAACATGTCCGGACCCCACCACATTGATCGTCAAAATGTAAGATGCGGGACCTGCCCCTTCTCCTTCTCCTTCGCTTTGTCCTTCACCTTCCACCTGACCTTCAAGCGCACCTTCGACTTGACCTTCCAACACGCCTTCCACAGCGCCTTCTACAACGCCTTCCCCTTCGCCTTCACCGCCGCAGGCATCTTCTCCCTCATTCACGGTATATACCGTCACCCCGCGTGCACGCAACGCGGTCACCTGGTCACACAATTCCGTGGTAAAAGTAAGCCCTTGCGCATAGATTTCATCCCCCTCGCCAATCCCCGGATTATTCACAAACGCGCTGAAATCCGTGACGTCTGTATCGATCACGCGCACTACCGCCAGATTGGGCAGGCCCTGCAATGCACTGATGTCGCTTACCGGACAAACCGACATGTCGATGGTATCGAGATTGGTCAGGGCAGCCATGGGCGAAATGTCGCTCAAACTGAAATTCAACGAGATGTTGAAATAATTCAATGCCGTAAGGCATTCCACCCCGCTCAGGTTGGTAATGCCGCCCAAGCGGCCATTGAATCGGTAATATTCGGCTACATCGGCGGGCATGATGTCCCCCGTGGGTTTTGAAATGTCGGCTCGAACCACCGCCTCAACCGCGGAATCCGTAAAGGTGAGCGGCCCGGTGCATTCAGTGGCGCCTGCTTCCAGGGCAAGCATTACTACGCCTGCACAAAGCAGAAATGCGGCAAGTTGCCCGGATATTGGGGTATAAAGCGGCTTGGTGAACATTTGATTGCTCCTTTTATGTCAATAGTGCTCCAGCGAGTCGTTGTACGACTATTATATAAAGGCCTTTTTATTTTTATCAATTGCTTCCAGACGGGGACTTGATTCATGATAATAGAAGCGAGGAGGAATATAACTATGGCCTGGTTAGCAAATATGTCGATGGCGGTCATCCTGATATTGGGTTTGGGCGTACAAGCGCAGGCAGGTGCGCAAACCGCAAAGGAAAAAATTCCGATCATTTACTCCACCGACCTGTATCATCCGCATGGAGACCCGGATGACCATTATGACTTGCTTACCCTGTTCAGCATCCCAGAATTCGACATCCGCGCCATCATTATCGACATGGGCAAGCGGGGTAAAGGAAAACCCGGTATCCCCGCCCTCCAGCAAGTCATGGCCTTGCGCGGAAAGACTGTCCCTTATGCCACAGGCTTAATGGCTAACCTCACCTCTCCGGAAGATAAGGGTGATCAACAATCCGAAGCGGATCAGGCGGGAGTGGCGTTGATTCTCAAAGCGCTCCAGGAATCGGCACAACCGGTTACTTTATTCGCCACTGGGAGTCTACGCGATATGGCCGCCGCCTTTAACCGGAAACCCGATTTGTTCAAGAACAAGGTCAAACGCTTTTACGTAAACGCAGGGGATACCTCGGGCAAGGTGGAATGGAATGTCGGCCTTGACCTGATTGCCTATCAACGCATCCTGACCAGCGGCCTCCCCATTTTTTGGGTGCCCTGTTTTGGCGAAGGCGGGTTCGCCTCCTACTGGAAATTTAAGCAAGGCGATATTCTGGCGAATGCCCCGAAACCCGTCCAAAACTTTTTCCTTTACATGCTAACCCAGTCAAAAGAGCCAGACGCCATCGCCGCGTTGAATGCAGACCCAGATCCGGACGCCATGATTAAATTCTGGGCAGAAGATCGGAATATGTGGTGCACTGCGGCTTTCCTCGATGCGGCAGGACGGAAGAATGACAGTTTTAGTTTTTCGCCGCAAAATGTGCTGCTAGAACCCAACGGCAGTTCACGCATTGCTCTCGAAGGTGCATTGAAACTGAACACCCTTCATGTAGATAAGCCGGATGAATATCCCGCCGCAATGCTGAAAACGTTGCAGGAAATAGTGAATCAACCCGTGCCGGAGAGAGTCGCATTGCGCCAGCCGTTGCGGGCGGGCTTCGCACGGACGGATGTCACCCCGGCCGTGGGCGGGGAAATTCCCGGAGGTTTCGGGAAAAACATGTCCAAGGGTGTGCATGACCCGCTTTGGGCCGAGGCGGCCTATTTCACCGACGGCATAACGCAACTCGCCGTGGTGGGGGCGGACCTGCTCATGATCCCGCGCGAGGTGATAATGGAGGCCCGGCGCCAGGCGGAAGCCCGGTGCGGCATACCCGGCGGCAACATTATGGTCGGTGCAAGCCACACCCATAATGGCGGGCCGATAGTGGCATGCTTCAGTTCGGAAAGCGACCCGGCTTATTGCGCCTTTGCAGCAGAGCGCATTGCCGAGGCGGTGGTGAAGGCGCATGCCGATGCAGTGGACGCCAAATTGGGTTCCGGCGTGGGCTACGAAGACTCTGTGGCCCGCAATCGCCGTTTCCGCATGAAGGACGGCACGGTCCGGACACATCCCGGCAAGATGAATCCGGATATTGTTTCGGTGGCTGGTCCGATGGATCCGGACGTGGCCGTTATTTCCGTGCAAAACATGCAAGGCGATTTCCTGGGGTGTATCGTGAACTACGCCTTGCACGGAACCACTATGGGCGGCAGCATGATTTCGGCGGACTGGCCCTGTTACCTGCGGCAAACCATTCGCGGGGGATTGGGCGCGGACATCGGCGTGGTGTTCCTCAACGGCGCGTGTGGCGATGTGACGCAGGTGGACAATCAAAGCCCGCGTCCTTCGGAATTCGGCGAGGCCTGGTCGCGGCGCGTGGGGATGTGCGTAGGTTCGGAAGCACTGAGGGTGTTAATTAAGCTGGACTATACGGGGGATGTACCCTTGGGTGTGACCTCGGAAATTCTGGCACTGCCGATTCGCGATCTAATGACATCCGATGAAGAATTACTGGAAAAAGAGAGACCGGGATCCGGCCTGGGGTCTAGCGGGAATGATATTTATCTCAATGAAATAAAACTCGTGCGCGCAATGAAGGAAAACTCGCCTACCGTGGACGTGGAAGTGCAGGCCATGCGGATTGGCGACACGGGTATTGCCAGTAACACCGCGGAATATTTTTGTCAACTCGGTCTGAACATCAAACACGACTCCCCATGGAAGACCACCATGGTGGCCGAACTGACCAACGGCTATAACGGCTACTGCCCCACCATCCAGGCATTCCAGGGCGGCGGCTACGAAACCCGCACCGCCCGCAGCAGCTATCTCGCCCCCGGCACCGGCGAAACCATCGCCGAAACTTCCGTGAAATTATTGTGCCAACTGCAAAACAAATGAAGTCTCTTCTTCTTTCTTTTCGCGAGAAAAGAAAGAAGCAAAGAAAAGCGGATAGCACGGTTAAAACCACGCTGTGGCGTGGTTTTAACCGTGCACGTTTTCTATTTGCTTTCAAGGTATGCTTGAGAACGCACTTGTACCCAACACTGTGCTTTGATATAAGAGTATCAGAGAACGGAAGACAAACTGATGAGTGATATAACTTCTTATAACTTTTGGCCAGCCCGTGTGTATTGGGTGGAACGGCTCCGGCCCTGGAAACTGATCACCTTCAGTATTGCCATGGCGTTCTTTTTTTATGGCGCGATGAATTTCTATATTTCGGATTGGGACATCGGGGTGACCATCATCATGGGAACACTCACCTATTGCTGCGCACCATGGACCACCTGCGTTCTGTACAATGCTGCTAAACTGCGCCCCCGATATTGGTTGCTGCAGATAGTGACAGCCATTGTCTTGATGTTGTTCGTGATTGATTGGGTTTACTGGCTCTACCACACGATCATGGGCAATCGCATGATCCGGTGGGAAAACTTTATCTTCTCCCTGCCCACATATTTATTTGCGGGGTTCCTCTGGATGTACCGGGGAACTTTCCGTGAGTTGGTCCGCGATATACTTGCGTGGATGAGACCGAAGTTCTAACCACTGCATGTTTATGTGATTCCTTGAAAAGGTGCATACTCAAAATCACGCCGTGGCGTGATTTTGAGTATGCGAGTCGCTTTTCTTTGGTTCTTTCTTTTCTCGTGAAAAGAAAGAAATAAGTTTTCGTTCCCAAGTACAACTCGGGAACGAGCAAGTTTGTTTTATTTCACTTCAGCAATGGCTTTCTTGATACACGCGACATCGCGTTCGAGGACGGCGATCTTTTCCGCGGGCGTTTTGCATTTGCTGATGGATTCATCCTCCACGCAGATGTCACCTTTATATCCCGCCTTCGCAAGGATATCAACGACCTTCGCAATACTGATATCACCCTCGTCGAGCGGACAGAAATAAACACTGTATTTCCAGCCCGCTTCCCGCATGATCTCGCGTTGATCTTCCGGGTAATGAATGTTCTTTACATGCGTATGCTTCGCGTACGGTGCAAGGACCCGCAGGATGCCATACACTTCCGAGAGCGGATACCCCCGCCAGTAGAAGTTGCCCGTATCGAGGGTGGAGCCGAGCCGGTCCGAACCCACCAGTTGAAACACATTTAAGAGGAACGCCAGGTTATTCCCCTGGAATCCGTGATTTTCGATGCCTAATGCAACCTTCGAATTAGCCGTACGCTGGAGTGCGCCAGTGAGTCCCTCCGCAAAGAGCTTGACCCGCGCCTCAAAATCCAATTCCCGTTCCTTCGCCATCGCCGAATCAATCCGAACCGCTGACGCACCGAGCAAGTCCGCAATCTCAATGGCCCGCGCAATCCACGCCGTGTTCGATTCCATATCCCCCGCGCTGAAGTCGCAGGCGGTTAAAACAGAGCAAATCCGAATACCGAGTTTTTCCGTATTCTGCCGGAAGGCCTTCGCATCCTCATCCGTCTTCAAAATAACCTTGTCTTTCCCATCCAGCGGCTGCACACTGAAATCCCGGGCCAAATTTAGTTCAACGGCATCCACACCAAGATGTTTCAGGCCTTCAATCGGACTAGCAAATGTATCCCCTCCCACCATTCCGTCCCGGACCGACACATACATGCCGGAATCCGCGGCCAGGGCGGCGCCCGCCATTACGGCGGCGGAAATCAAGACTATCAATGCGATCCGGCTATTTACAGGCATATACGAACATAAATTCAGACGCGGCATGACATTATTTCTCCTCGTGTGACAATCGTTAGTTTCAGGTCTTGAAATCATGGCACATTTTCCAAGGGGAAGTCCATTGTACGTCCTGCCCGCTCATGCCCAAGTTGGGAACGAGCGCCATTTCACCTCAAATTGGCGGATATACGCCTTATATTCGCGGGAAGAGGGGTGTCATATCCTGGCACAACGCTTTGAGTTTTTCCGTTTCTCCGGGCGTGATGGGGGCGGTATTCACACCCAGATCGAGCGCCTTTCGATAACGCTCTTCGTTTCCCGGCGGAAGAATGCTTGTCACGTGCTGGCTGAGCGCCCAGCGCAATGACAGGGCGGCCTCGGCCGGATCATCGATGGGTTGATACCAACACTTGGGAGGACGCGCCTCATTAGGCGTCTCCGCGGGCCAATGTTGCCGTGCCAACGCCTTGATCGCGATACAGGAAATCCCTTTTTCCCGCGCTTTCTCCAACACCGAGGGGCCAAATCCACCTTTATAATAGGCCGCATAATTAACCGGAAAATAAAAGAAATCGAAGTCATAACGGTCCATGGCCGCGCATGCGGCATCTGTTGCGTGCGCGGAAAACCCCAAGAGCCGGATACGTCCTTCCTTCTTCTTTTCCAGTAGAAATTCCATCGCGCCGCCGGATGAAAAGGCCGCATCCACATCCTTTTCGACGTTTTGAATGCCATGCACGAGGTACAGGTCGAAATATTCCGTGCCGAGAATTTCGCACGACTTGGTGAATTCCGCCGCCGCTGCATCACGTACGCGGTTGCGGGTTTTCGTGGCGAGAATAATCTCTTTTCGATGGGGTTTGATGACCGGGGCAAGCATCTCCTCGGCATTGCCATACGAAGGGGCGGTGTCGAAGTAGTTGACGCCCCGGTCCAGTGAATCCCGCACTACCTTCTCCACCGCTTCCGGGGTACTGTCCCGCGCCACGATGCCGCTAAACCCAACGACCGACACCTCAATGCCGCTCTTCCCCAGTGGGCGTTTGGATAACCGGGACGGCGCCACTGGAATGGAGGGTTCGGCCCAGGGTTTTCCTGTGGCGAGAAATGCGGCCGATGTGGCCATGCATCCGATGAATGTGCGCCGTTTCATTGATTGGCTCCTCGTGCAGTAACGCATAGTGATTGTATCTCAAGGAGGATGCCATAAACGAAAAAGCAACGTCGAGTTTTGCTCAGGCATTTGCGAAATCACCCTTTTTCTCAAAAGCACATCGCGCACAGGGAAAATTACTGGCACTTTACGTCGAAACCGCTTCCTCTTACTTTGTTCAGGATGAAAAAAAGGCCGATTTTGCAAATGCCTCTGCTATACTGACTTCCGCGCTACAACACATCCAACAATTAAGGAGAATTTCATGCGCATACTCTTATTAGGATTGATGCTGAACATTTCCTGCGCCTTGTATCCAATACCGGCGGCCGCGCAATCCGCTGATGCGGGAAGGGAGCCGCTCCGGGTTTATATCGGCACCTATACTTCGGGGGACAGCAAAGGAATCTATCAAATGCGCCTGAATACGCGAACGGGCGCATTGGAAAATCTTGGTCTGGCGTGTGCGGTGGAAAATCCCTCGTTTCTGGCGTTGCATCCAAACAAACCCGTCCTCTACGCCGTGGGGGAAATGGCTTCCGGAGGGGTGGTGAGCGCTTTTTCCATCGAAGCGGGAACAGGTTCGCTTCGTCTGTTGAACCAGCAATCGTCTAAGGGAAAAGGCCCATGTCATGTGGCGGTTTCCCGCGCAGGCCAAAACGTGCTGTGTGCCAACTACGGCGGCGGCAGCGTGGCGGTGTTGCCCCTTGACGCCGAAGGACGCCTGCGCGAAGCCACTGCCTTTATACAGCATCAAGGCGCCAGTATGCATCCGCAACGGCAACAGGGGCCGCATACGCATTCCGTGACATTGGATAAGGCGGGCCGGTTCGTCTTCGCCGCGGATCTCGGCCTGGATAAAATCATGATATACCGGCTGGACGAGGCACAGGGCGCATTAACCCCCAACGACCCGGCCTTTGCCGCGCTCAAACCCGGTGCGGGCCCGCGGCATTTTGCCTTTCATCCCGAAGGCCGGTTCGCGTATGTAGTTAACGAACTGGACAACACGGTGACGGCCTTTTCCTATGACGCGGCATCGGGGATATTGGAAACCTTGCACAGTGCCGGAACTCTGCCCAATGATTTTAAAGGAGAGAACTCGACCGCCGAAATCCGGGTGCATCCGTCCGGGCGGTATGTCTATTGTTCGAACCGTGGCCATGACAGCATCGCGATCTTTGCGATCGATTCCGCCAGCGGGCGTTTGACGCCTCTCGGCCATACGTACACACGGGGCCGCGTTCCCCGAAACTTCAACATCGACCCCTCCGGGAAATATTTGCTGGCCGCAAATCAGGAAAGCGGTACGGTTGCCGTTTTCCACATTAACCTCGACACAGGATTATTGGAGCCACTCGGCGAGCCCGTGGAAGTGCCCACGCCCGTTTGCGTTCTCTTTGTTACCTCACCACCCAATCGTTAATCCGCCAGTTCATGAAAGGAAGTACGGATTTCCCATTGGAGGAGATCAATGTGCCGGTCCTGGTGATCCACGGGACAGCCGATACCATGGTGCCGTTTGATCCGCACGCGGCGGGATTTGCGTCGCGGATACCAGGGGTGGAGTTGCTGGCAGTGGAAGGCGGGGAACATGCGGCGATTTTTACGCATCGGAAGATTGTACGGAGGAAGGTGGCGGAATTTTTAGAATGTGTGAACCAAACGCGGAACAAGACGCCGCATGAGACCTGCGAAATAAATAGGACCTGTGAAAATTGATTTTCCTGGCGGATGTGGGGAAACTATACGAAAAAAAGAAGGAGAAAATAAGGTGAACAAAGTATCGCGGCGCGGGTTTATGCAGGCGGCTTCGGCTGCGGGGATTGGTCTTGGTTTAAGCGGCGGGTTGCCTTTGGCGGGGATTAGCGCGCAGGCTTCCGCGGAAGAAAGGAAATCGGGTATGAAGCTTGGCATGGTGACCTACAACATGGGCAAGGATTTGAATTGTCCGGAATTGATCGACTTGTGTAAGAAAACAGGCTTGGAAGGGGTGGAATTAAGAACGACGCATAAGCATGGGGTGGAGGTGACGCTGAATGCAAAGGAACGTGCGGAGGTGAAGAAGTTATTCGCGGATTCAGGTATTGCCATTGCGGGGCTGGGTTCGACGTTTGAATTCCACTCGAAGGATATGGATGAGGTGAAGAAAAATGTGGAGGGGGCGAAAGAGTATGCGCAGTTGGCGGCGGATGTGGGGGCTCCGTCGATCAAAGTGCGTCCAAATGGATTGCATAAGGATGAGGATGTGGAGAAGACATGTGAGCGGATTGGGAAGGCGTGGGGCGAGGTGGCGAAGTTCGCGGCAGGGATCGGGGTGGAGGTTCGAATGGAGGTGCATGGGGGCGGCGGTTCGGCGCTTCCGGTGAATGTACGGAAGATGCTGGATGCGGCAAATGATCCGAATGCAAAGATTTGCTGGAACTCGAATAAGAGCGACATGGATGAGAAAGGGAGCATTAAGGCAAATTTTGACTTGCTGAAACATGCGCTGGGCCAAGTGCATATAACCGATATTGGAATTTATCAGTATCCGTGGCAGGAGTTGTTTAATGAGTTGAAGGCGATACCGTTTGAGGGATTCTGCCTGGCGGAGATTGCATATAATCCCGATCCGGAACGGTTTATGAAATATTACCGGATGTTGTTTGATTTGTATACAGGAAACTATCGATATCCTTGCGCCGGGTAGGTTATTTATACAATAATCTTATAGTTATTTTTCAGGTGAAGCCACATTACGAAATTTAACAAGGAGGGGTACAATGATGTGTCTATTCTATTTTGGTATTGTTTGTCTTCCAGCCGTTATCCTGCCTTGTATCTGCATAACCTATAGAATTCGTCTGAAATACAAACGGGACGTCATTATGAATATGATGGCGGAGGAGGAACTTTTTAAAAAATACGTCCTTGTTCATGGGCCCCAAAAAGGCGAGAGTGCCAACGTGCTTAAAGGCGTCTTTGAACAGTATTTCAGCCCCAAGTTCTATGCGCTTCCATTGGTGATTAGTTCTTTTCTTGTCTTCTGGCTGGCCGTTATGGTGCTTGCTCGATTACAGCAACCCGTACTTGCATGTATTTTCCCGGATCCTTTTTCAAAATTGCTGGCACTGGTTCCAAAACCAATCCTTGCCGCATGCATCGGCGGCTACTTATGGGGCTTATTTGATGTACTTTCACGATTCAGAGCACATGATTTGACTCCGGAATCCATCCATTTCCTGTGGCTCAGGATGCTGATCGCAGGTGCTTTTGCCTATGTGCTTGCCCCAACTTTTCAACCTGCAGTGGCTACTTTTTTAGGTTTTGCCATGGGATTCTTCCCTATCACCACCATTAAAAATCTAATCGTATCAAGGGCATTGAAGCAATTGGACTCTTCATCCGCGGCAATTCCTTCAGAAGCCCCTACGCTGCATAAGATTCAGGGGCTTACCGAAGCAGCCATCACGCGATTGTCGGAAGAAAACATCGAAAGCGTTCAACATCTTGCTTATGCCGATCCTATCAAATTATTGTTTCGCACAAACTTTGAATGGAAGTTTATCCTTGACATCATTGATCAAGCAGTTCTGTATATTTACATCGAAGACAAAATCGAATCCCTCCGAAAACTTGGCATACGCGGAGCAATCGAAATGGCGACACTCATTGTGGAGTTGGATGAAGTTGTTCCTGTAACTGCGACCGGCGATAAGAGAGACCCTGCAAATACGATCAGCCATAAAAAAGACCTCGCAAATGCAACTATCGATGCAATTGCCCAGAAGCTGGAAATTGGCACTTGCGTTGTCGAACGTCTCTGCCGTGCAATGTCTGAGGATTTTCAGGTTGAATTCATTTGGAATCTCCTGCCAGACGATGTCAAAAATATAAATAACCCTGCCGGAGAAGCAAAAGCGGTATAGGACTAAGATCCGCTTAGAGGGACCTTATGCACGTTTGCACCCCGTAGGCGCACGCCGTGCTTTCGGCGGGGACGCAATCCCGGCGGATTGCGTTGATTTGACAATAGGGGGCTGGGAAAGGTAAGATACCTTGTCCCATAGAGGATATGGGAGTCGTATGTCTTATCGAGTC